>OOCH01000003.1_pt1 | contig 264602 bp, 253 predicted proteins | sample 1671641 | NCBI WGS metagenome assembly OOCH01 (sample SAMN06348177, study PRJEB24527) | human gut metagenome | biome: human gut; feature: ankylosing spondylitis patient; material: feces | host: Homo sapiens | place: China | collected 2015-10
TAAAGGACTTTTCGATTTTCTTACAAATTTATCCCCACTAAATTTCTACTGACCCAGCATATCGGAAGAGAAGTGGAGAACCGGCAGACAAGAGAGAAGACAACTTTTGCGGTATGATGACAAATTAAGAATTAAAGAGTTTTTGGCGGACTGTAATAAATGCGCATTAGCGCAGGTAATGTTCTTGATTCAAACTGCGACGGCACAAACACAAAACAAGAAGAAGCGAATCTCAAAATCAGACATAAAGAGATGATAATTCCCATGTACCGGAATCAAACCGTAAACATGCGTAATATGGTGGAATAAGGAGGAATATGCGGATAACGTCAAGTGACTGAGAATCGTGCAAAAGACAACGGACAACCGAACACCGGTATGTACACAGACTAATGAAGCAAAAACGTAATCCATTGGACATAAGCATATTGCAGACACAAAGTCTGTAAAAAGGTTTTTCTATATTACGGAAAAGGCTTTTTCATCGCACAGGAAAGCCTGTTCGGGCTCTCGAAAAAGCCTGTATTGAACGATGATAAAGGCTATTCTGAGGAATCATATCGTACGCTTAGCAGAGATAGCTGAATCATTCTGTTCGCAAAAAGAGCATAATTCAAGACATTGGGACGATAAAAACAGCGGAATATATAACCTGCGTTGAAATTACAGAAAAACAATACTACATGAAGAGTGGGTATGCATTGCTCCAGCTCATCTGTTTTATGAAAATATTTTGTCAATATTTTTTACTTCAGACAGAGCTGTCGTCACACTATGTTTATCGCCTCAAGGCTATCAAGAACATATCAGATGACGGCATTGCATGATGTTACCTGATATTGTTCCACACATAACCTCTGATCCTCATTTTGCCCCTTTAACAGCCATGCCACAACTCCATGCTCCTTCATCCGCACGGAAGGCACAATGTGATGCTTTAGACCTGAGCCCTACTTCAGACATTCTAAGTGTTCCGAACTGTTGTCCGGCATATTGACTTCCTATTATTTCGAAGATATGACTGCCTACATCGGGCGAAAGCGAGAGACAAGATAATGGCAACAGTGTGGGAGAGGAATTAAGAGACGATAATCCAAACGAAAAGTAGTTCGGGAAATCTGACAACTGAACAGGGTTTATAGCGACATCAAGCATTACAGAAACACAAACAAAACAAAACCCCGGAAGTTCTGTAAAGTCTTCCGGGGCTGACATTGTATGAGTCTTGTTCTCACAGCCGATCAATTGTTCACGCTTCCGCCGACAATATCAAGCAATTCATTGGTGATGGCTTGCTGTCTGCTCTTGTTGAACTGCAAGTTCAACTCACGCAACAGTTCATCAGCGTTGTCTGTTGCAGTCTGCATAGCAACCATTCTTGCAGCGTGCTCTGAAGCGTTGCTGTCCAAAAGCGCAGTATAAATCATGAGGTTGGCATAACGGGGTATCAAAGCATGCAAAACTGTTTTCATGTCCGGCTCTACGATAAAATTGTCATTAAGCGGGACTGATTTTTCCTTCTTCTCCGCATCCTCCTTTACCTTTTTACGCAAATACTCCATCATGGCAGGTGTTACCGACTTAAGCCGCAAATCCCTGTCATTGTCAGCACCGATATCATAATCCAAATCAATTGGAAGGAACGTCCTGCGCTGCAATATCTGAGAGCCTGCGCTTTTAAAATGATGGTATATCAGTTCAACCTTATCTATCTCGCCTGCCGCATATTTCTCACACAGTTCGGTAGCAATATCTATGCACTGCCCTATTGAAGGTTTTTCAGCCAATTCCGTATAATCTCCCGCACACAGGAAACCATTCTTTTTTGCCTGTTCCGCCACTTTCCTGCCGACAGGATAGATTATTACATTATCCTTGCCTATGGTCTTTCTGTACTCATCCGCAACACTGAACATCATCTTTATGACATTTGCGTTGTATCCGCCGCATAAGCTGCTGTTTGATGAATACACGACTAAAGCGACTTTCTTCACATCCCTAACTTCACTGAATATAGTGTGGGCGTCAACTTCAGATGCAAGAAAAGTCTTCAGGATTCGCTCGAGCATATTCTCATAGGGAAGCATGTTCTCTATCATCTGCTGAGCATGATGAAGTTTTGATGAAGCCACCATCTTCATAGCACTCGTTATTTTTCGGGTACTATTTACCGAAACAATCCGGTTTTTTATTTCTTTCAGTGAGGGCATGCGCAATTAATTTTTATACTGACCGGCAATCTCTGCCATTACTTTCTCTATGATTGATGTCACCTCATCATTGATATTACCTGCTGCAAGCACATCAATCACATCCTTTGAGTGTGACGAGCGAAGCTTGTCGAGGAACGCATCCTGGCACTCGCGCACTTTGTCAACCGGGACATCATGCATAAGTCCGTGCGTACCACAATACAGTATGGCAACCTGCTCGCCCACAGGCATAGGTGAATACTGACGCTGTATAAGGAGCTGGTTGTTCTTTCTTCCACGGTCGAGCGTCATCGCCGTAACGGCATCCATATCGCTTGAGAACTGCGAGAACGCCTCCAGCTCTCGATATTGCGCCATGTCTATCTTTAGTGTTCCAGCTACCTTCTTCATACTCTTTATCTGAGCTGAACCACCAACACGGCTCACAGAGATACCCACGTTTACCGCAGGGCGGAATCCCTGATTGAAGAGGTCTGTCTCAAGATATATCTGTCCGTCTGTAATTGATATCACATTGGTTGGTATATATGCTGAAACGTCACCCGCCTGTGTCTCAATTATAGGAAGGGCTGTGAGCGAACCGCCGCCTTTGACATGCCCTTTCAGACACTCTGGGAGGTCGTTCATCTGTTCCGCAATCTCCTGCTGGTCGTTTATACGTGCCGCACGCTCCAGAAGACGACTGTGCAGATAGAACACGTCACCGGGATATGCCTCACGTCCTGACGGACGACGCAAGATCAGAGAAACCTCACGATAGGCAACCGCCTGCTTTGAAAGGTCATCGTATACGACCAGTGCCGAAAGACCGCGGTCTCTGAAATACTCTCCTATGGCGGCTCCTGCAAACGGCGCGTAATACTGCATTGCGGCAGGATCGGCAGCCGTAGCCGAAACAACTATGGTATAAGGCATTGCGCCATGTTCCTTTAACGTTGAGACAAGTGTTGCTACAGTTGAAGCCTTCTGCCCTATTGCCACGTATATGCAATATACAGGATTGCCTGCCTCATAAAAGCTCTTCTGATTGATTATCGTATCGAGTGCGATTGCGGTTTTTCCAGTTTGTCTGTCACCGATAATCAGCTCTCGTTGTCCACGTCCGATAGGAATCATTGAGTCGACAGCCTTCAATCCGGTCTGAAGAGGCTCCTTGACCGGCTGACGGTAAATGACTCCGGGCGCCTTTCTGTCAAGAGGCATCTCGAACGCATCTGAAAGATCAATGTCGCCCTTTCCGTCAATAGCCTCCCCTAAAGGATTTATGACACGTCCCAAAAGGTTGTCATTCACCCTGATGCTGGCGATTCGCTTTGTACGCTTGACAATCATGCCCTCTTTGATTCCTGATGTGGAACCTAAAAGCACGCATCCGACATTATCTTCCTCAAGATTCATCACAATAGCCATCGTGCCATTCTCAAATTCGAGAAGTTCGTTGGCTTCCGCATTACGGAGACCATAGATACGTGCGACACCGTCACTGACCTGAAGCACAGTACCGACTTCGTCGAATCTGGAAGTGTCACTGATGCCCTTCAGCTGCTCTATAAGAACCTGTGATACTTCACTTGGTTTAATTTTATCTGACATTTTATTAATGCTTAATAATTAGTTACTCAACTGTGCCAAGATAGCATTGAGTTTGGCTTTCAAACTTGCATCCATGCGATATGTATCATATTCGAGGACGAACCCGCCGATCAGCTCCGGATCGGTGGCTGTCTCAAACTGCACAGTTCCATTAGTCTTACTCTCTACCAGATGCCGCATTCTGTCTTCAACAGACTTTGTTACAGGGGCGGCAGTGACGAGTTTTGCGCTAATAATATTTTTCTGTTTTCTGTAGAGAGTTACATACGAGTTAGCCATGAATTGCAGAATACTTTCCCTGTTCTCCTTCAATACAAGACTAAGAAACGAACGTGTAATGTCACACGGATTATTGCCTGTTGCAGCAACAAGCAATTGTTCTTTAAGCTCTTTTGAAAGCATGGGATTGTCTACCGCTGTTCTGAGTTCAGACAAAGTGATATAGTTCTGCGCGAGAACCTGCATCTCTGCATACACTCTGTCCTCCACCCCGGCATCAAGACCTGCTTTCAAAAGAGCCCGTGCGTATCTTACAGATATAACTCCGATGTCCATTATTATTGGAAATTCTTATTATCTGATACAGAAACTTCATCCAGCATGCGGTCAATCAGAATCATCTGCGCCTTATCATCAGTCAAGTTGTTGCGCAGAACCTTTTCTGCTATACCCACACTGAGCAACGCGACTTGCTTACGGATACTGCTTATCGCGGCCACTTTCTCATTTTCAATTTCGGCTTTCGCCTCATTTATCATGCGCTCACTTTCCTTACGTGCCTTTTCACGGGCATCCTGCAAGATTTGGTCACGAGTTGCAGCAGCTTCTTTAAGCAATTCTGCCTGCCTGATACGGGCTTCACGAAGTATGCCCTCACCCTCCTGCTTTATATTTTCCAGCCGCTCAGATGCCTTGTGGGCTTTCTCAAGACTTTCGTCAACATAGCGTTTTCTTTCATCCACCGCTTTGACAATTGTCGAAAATCCCATTTTAGCGACGACAAAAAATACCACCAGAAAAGCGAGCGTCATCCAGAAAATCAATCCCAGATCAGGCGTCAATATTGATGGCAATTGACTAAAATCCATCTGCTGTATAATTTAACTGTTTTTTCTTTTACTTAATAAGGAATGCACACGCTGCGATAGCAAAAAGAGCACAACCCTCAACGAAGGCAGCTGTAAGAATCATGTTACCCTGAATCTTGCCGGTTGCCTCTGGCTGACGTGCTATGGCGTCCATTGCACTTCCTCCGATTTTGCCAATACCTAAACCTGCACCAATAGTTGCAATACCTGCACCGAGACCGCAGCCCAGCTGTGCCAGACCTTCAGCAGCCAATAAAGTCGAAATAATCATAGCTCTAAAATTGTTTATTATTTATATATAATTACTATTTTAAATTGTCTTTATCATAAATCATTATTCTGTTGCGTGCTCCACATGTGCGAGCCCAATGAATACCGCACTAAGCAATGTAAATACATAAGCTTGTATGAACGCCACCAGTAATTCCAGACAGTTCATGAACAAAAGCATTACTATGCTCAGAGTGTTAAGCCCAAGACCATAGCCTACACCCATAGACCAGCCAAGAAATATAACACAAGTGAAACTCAGTATCACGGCATGTCCTGCCATTATGTTTGCAAAAAGACGTATCATCAATGCGAACGGCTTTGTGAAAACACCGAATAACTCTATTACCGGCATGACGGCAACCGGATATGCTTTAAGAAAGAGAGGAACATCAGGCCAGAATATATCTTTCCAGTAATGCTTGTTTCCGAAAAGGTTTATGGCTATCATCGTACACAAAGCAAGGAAGAAAGTGACATTTATATTTCCTGTGACATTTGCCCCTCCTGGAAAGAACGGAATCAGCCCCATTATGTTTGCAGTCAGTATAAAGAAGAATACCGTCAGCAAATAGGGTGAATACTTTCTGTAATGTTTCTCCCCTATCGATGATTTTATCACATCGTCATTTATTGTTGTTATCAGCATCTCCATCATACCTACGAATCCTGAAGGAGCCTGACTTCTTTCGTCATGATTCTTATACCAACGGGAGCAATACGTGAATATGCAAATCAGCACAATAACAACAATCCAAATCTGGGCAACTGTTTTGGTTATACTCAAATCAAGCGGTCTTACCGTACTTCCGTCAGGCAGCTTTTCGTATATCTTCCCATGCATTTCCTTGTTAAAATAGAAATTATCCGGAAGACTGTGACTTGTACAGAAATGCCACTCGCCTGTCGCGTCGCTTCTTATTATTATAGGTAAGGGAATACTGATATGATTATCCCCGTATGTCGCTATATGCCACTCATATGAATCAGATAGATGCTCCAGCACTATCTCCGGAATATTGAGTCCGCCCTCCTCATCTGCTTTTTCATTGGCAGAAGAAGCAAGCGCCGGCATAAAAACCAACAACAATAATAATATATATTTAATATGTCTCATCTTTAATTTATCCATAAACATATTCTGAACAATCAGGATTTACCGGATACCCTGGCAAAATATATTGCGTGATGAACAAGCAACACGAAATAAAATGCCACGAATACCAGGAAAAAGGTCATCATAGTCTCACTTCCCATTATTATGTAATACACCAGCATGGTGCCCAAAGCAAGCAACATCCTGAATCCCGAGACAGCAGTATAAAAGCCGGTCAATCCCTCAGGGTTCTTTTCAGCGACTCTCCTCCAGATTATTGCCTCAGCAAAAACTATCATAAGCGAGAATATAATACTTATAATCAGCGGATTTAAAATCTCATAAAGATTCCAGACTCTCATTATTATTAATGAAATGAAGAACATTCCAGCAACAAGCATTATACCCTGCCTCAGATAGCATTTGCTTAACTTTTTTACATCTGCCATATGGTTTTCAAACAGTTATTGCATTTCAACACACAGGCATACTTCATTTTTCTGAACTTCAACGAATCCGCCCTGTATGTGCAATTTTTTCACTTCACCTTGATAAGAGAATTCAACGTCACCTTGTTCCAAAGAAGAAATGATAGGTGCATGGTTGATGAGTATTTCGAACTTTCCGGCTGTTCCCGGTACGAGAACCCTGTCCGCAAATCCCAAATATTCAATTTTTTCCGGTGATACTATCTTTAATTTCAGACTCATATACTCACATTGCCTTTACTTTGCGTTAGCTGCCTCCAAAAGCCTCTTCGCCTTTTCTTTCACGTCTTCGATGGTACCGACATTCAAGAAAGCCTGTTCAGGCAGGTCATCGACCTCTCCATCGAGAATTGCGTTAAATCCCTTAATAGTATCCTCTATCGAAACCATGACTCCAGGAACTCCGGTGAACTGCTCCGCTACGGTAAATGGCTGCGACAGGAATCTCTGTACACGGCGTGCGCGGTTTACGGTCAGCTTGTCCTCGTCTGAAAGTTCGTCCATTCCCAATATGGCGATAATGTCCTGAAGTTCCTTATAGCGTTGCAATATCTCCTTTACCCTTTGCGCGCATTCATAATGTTCCTTACCCACAATCAGAGGATCCAATATACGCGATGTGCTGCCTAACGGATCCACGGCAGGATAAATACCAAGCTCGGTTATCTTACGTGAGAGCTCCGTTGTGGCATCAAGGTGTGTGAACGTGGTTGCCGGTGCCGGGTCAGTAAGGTCGTCTGCCGGTACGTAAACCGCCTGTACTGACGTAATCGAACCCTTTTTCGTTGAAGTTATTCGTTCCTGCATCGCACCCATTTCGCTGGCAAGTGTCGGCTGGTATCCCACGGCTGAAGGCATTCGTCCCAAAAGTGCGGACACCTCAGAGCCTGCCTGGGTGAAACGGAAGATATTATCTATAAAGAACAATATGTCGGCAGCGCCGCCATTCTGTCCTCCATTATCACGGAACTCCTCGGCGACAGTCAGACCGGAAAGTGCTACTGAGGCACGTGCTCCGGGCGGTTCATTCATCTGACCATACACAAGGGTAGCCTGGCTCTTCTTCAGTTCCTCCGGATCAACCAACGAAAGATCCCACTTTCCTTCCTCCATCGCCTTTTTGAACTTCTCGCCATACCGGACGACTCCGGACTCGATCATCTCCCGGATGAGGTCGTTTCCCTCACGGGTTCTTTCTCCCACTCCGGCAAAAACAGAATATCCGTTATGTCCCTTGGCAATATTGTTGATAAGCTCCATAATCAGCACCGTCTTGCCAACGCCCGCTCCACCGAACAGACCGATTTTTCCTCCTTTAAGATAAGGTTCAAGAAGGTCAATGACCTTGATTCCGGTTGCGAGCATTTCTTTCCTTGTAGACAGTTCTTCAAACTGCGGAGCATCACGATGAATAGGATAAGAGCCTTCCATATCGAGCTCTTTCATTCCGTCGATAGGCTGTCCTATCACATTCAGCATCCTTCCCTTTATCTGGTCACCGGCAGGCATCCTTATAGGAGACCCCTGCGGAACTGCCGCCATGCCACGCTTCAAGCCATCGGTGTTGTCCATTGCCACACAGCGTACCGTATCCTCTCCTATGTGCTGCTGAACCTCCACGATGAGCTCGCGACCGTCACCGCGGTCAATCTTTAACGCATCATATATTTTCGGCAATACTTTCTCCGAGTCCTGTCCTTTTGTGTCAAAATAGACATCAATAACAGGTCCTATTATCTGAGAAATATGTCCAATGATCTGTGCCATATAAGTTATTTTTTTATTAATATTTTTTCGTATGCAAAGATAAAAAATATTTCCTCATTTGCCCTATCATATCGCTTAAATCTTACCTAAGGGACATTAATAAAGCTGTTTATCCGACAAATGTAAAAGCTTATATACTCAATTCGTCAAGAACCTTTATCAGTTTACGGTCAAATGGTTTGTCACTTCGAATAGCTTCACTGAGAGGTACGTATACAACCTCATTGTTTCTCACTCCAATCATCACATTTCTTTGTCCCTGCATAATTGCCTCTATGGCTCCGACACCTGTTCGTGAGGCAAGAATCCTGTCGTGAGCGCTCGGACGGCCGCCACGCTGCAAATGACCCAATATGGATACGCGCACATCATATTGCGGGAACTCCTTTCTAACACGGTCCGCATAGTAAAGAGCACCGCATTTCGGACTTTCCGAAACAATCACGATACAGCTTTTCTTCGACTTTCTTATTCCACGTTCCATAAACCTTGACAACTGGTCGACATCCGTAGAATCTTCCGGAATGATAGCAGCCTCGGCACCGCTTGCTATCGCGCTGTTCTGCGCAAGGAATCCAGCATCGCGTCCCATTACCTCTACAAAGAATATGCGCTCATGACTTTGGGCAGTATCCCGTATTCTGTCGACACACTCTACTATCGTATTCAATGTGGTGTCATATCCGATTGTTGAATCCGTACCGTACAAATCGTTATCTATAGTCCCCGGCAGTCCTATACAGCACAAGTCATAATCCTGGGCGAAAAGCATGGCTCCCGTCAGAGAACCGTTACCTCCAATCACAACCAATGCGTCTATCTCGCTTGCCTTCAGGTTTTCATAAGCCTTCTGCCTGCCTTCCGGTGTAAGGAATTCCTTTGAACGCGCCGTCTTCAGAATCGTACCGCCGGACATTATTATACCGCTGACATTCTCCGTGGTGAAATCCTCTATCTCTCCGTTTATCAGTCCGGCGTACCCGCGGTATATACCTTTGATCTTGTAACCGTTACATATTCCGGCGCGCGTCACCGCACGTATAGCAGCATTCATACCTGGCGCGTCACCGCCGGAAGTCAAAATACCGATAGTGTTAATCTTTGCCATAATCAACCTTAATATATCATATAAATAAAACAATCATAATAAGAAAACCGGTCAGTCCGCCGACCAGGCACTTCCATCCAATGTTTCTCATATACCAGCCTACGTGCAGGCGTTCCATCTGCATAAGCGCAAGACCGCTCATGGAACCCGAACACAGGATGTTCCCACCTACTGCCGACGCGTATGCTATGACCTTCCAGTAGAGTCCGTTCTGCACATACGGAGAGACGTCCTGAACCATACCGGGAAGAACCGCAGCGGCATCAGCCTCACGTAGGGAAATCATCGTCATCGCAGTAGCGAAATTGTCAAGGACAGAGCTTACCGCACCCGTGAAGACACCCATCAGCCAGACGTTGCTCATCCTTTCATCCAAGAACGCCGAGCATTCCGACATGACACCCGTCTCACGCACCACTCCCACAACCAGCATTATGCCCATCACGAACAATATCATCTGTATGACACCGTATTGGAGAGCGCGCGGCACACGTCTTTGCACGACATCAGACACATACATGGACTTTCTGTTTACCACCTCGTTGAAAACCCACAATACACCCAATACGCATAATGCTCCGATGAAAGGGCTTAGCTTGGTTATGTTATGGAATGTAGGCACGAACCACAAGCCTCCTATGCCAATCACAAACATGAGCATCTTCTGCCACAGGCTCAGGTTGGCGTCATCGCCACGGTATGGCATCGTAATCCATTCCGTGTCGAGACGTTCCGGCAAGGAACGCCCAATCCACCACACCGGTATGCACCATGCCGCCAGACACGGCAAGGCAAGCGACAGCGAATAATTTGTAGCCGTCACAAGACCGCTGTTCCACAATACCAGTCCCGTAGGGTCGCCAATGACAGTCAACGCCCCGCCGCAATTCGCGGATATGGCGACAGCGCATCCGAGAAGCATTCTCTGCCTGCGGTTTTTCACCACGCCGTGCATCATTGTCAGAACCATCACTGTCGATGTGAGATTGTCAAGATTTGCCGAAAGCACAAAAGTGAAAGCAGACAATATCCACAGCATCTTCCTGCTGTTGCGTGTCCGCATATACTGGGATATAAAATCAAAGCACCCGTTATTCTGCATTATCTCGACGATTGTCATTGTCGCCAGAATAAACAGGACTATCTCAGATGCCTTACCGACATATTTCAGGAACACATTCTGGGCGATGAACTGCTTGACAAGACTGCCGGAAGGCTCCTCACCGCCGGAAAATATCAGGTATTCATCCAAGTGCTGCTTCAGGACATAATCGCTACCGTTACTTATATACAGCATCCAAGCCAACGTGCCTATAAAAATAGCCACCGCAGTTTTATTTATATTCGTAAGCCTTTCCGTCGAGATAAGGAAAAAACCCACAAACAATATAGCAACAATAACAATTGTCATAAAGCTGAACATATATGTGCAAAGATACACAAATATATCAGAACGGCAAAGCGGAGTCACACAAATTTAATACGTTTAACAGTACATTAAAAATTAAACACTGCCCTATTATCACGCCGCCATGCACACATTCACTGTTGCCTGCCAGCCCTTCATCCGTCCTCTCCGCAGCTGCCGCCATCCGGCAATGTGCCTTTTGCCCTCGCGTCACGCCGGGTCTCTGATAAAAACGGAAGCCTGCACGCCCTGAAGCGACACATAACAGGCATGTGGTATGACAGCCTTTCCGGGTTAAAGAAACAAGCATCACCACACGTTTTAATAACAGAAACGGCATGCGAATAATATATTTTATTTATATTTGCACCGTAAAAATCCCGCAAGAAACATTTTTATAAAAAACAAAACAAAGAAAAGGACACCACCGCAATGAATGAATTGTATTCATCTCACAACACAGAGCCACTGGTCAGCTTTATCATAACATCATACAACATTCCGTCACACATGATAAAGGAGTGTATCGGCAGTCTTCTGAAATTATCGCTCAGCAACGAAGAGCGTGAGATAATACTGGTTGACGACGGCTCCGACATATCCGTAATTAACGAGATAACCGAACTAAGAGACGAGCTGGTCTACGTACGGCAAAGAAACAAGGGACTCTCCGTAACACGCAACACCGGACTCAGCTATGCCTCTGGCAGATACATACAATTCGTCGACGGCGACGACTTCATAATTCCCGCACCTTACGAGCACTGCCTTGACATCGCAAGATACCAGACGCCGGACATGATAATGTTTAAGATGACAAGCACCACAGACGTAGGTGTACCGTTCTCATACAGCGAGCCTGTAAGCGGCAGCAACTACATGAAAAACAACAATCTCGTAGCTTCAGTATGCGGATTCTTGTTCAGAAGGAACATCCTCGGAGACTTGCGCTTCCGCCCGGGCATAGTCCATGAGGATGAGGACTTCACGCCACAGCTGCTTTTAAGGGCTGAAAATGTCATCTCGACAAATGCATCCGCCTACTATTACAGAAAAAGAAACAACTCCATAACCAACAATAAAGACAAGTCACACATATACAACCGGCTGTCTGATTTCAAGAACGTGATACTTCATCTGCAATCGATAATCGAGACAATACCCGAGACCGACAGACCGGCACTGCAACGGCGGATAGCCCAACTGACAATGGACTACATATACAACATCATCCGTCTCACGCACGACAGGGAATATCTCGACAACGCGATAATACAGATGGAAGAGCACATGCTGTTTCCCTTGCCTGAGAAAAACTACACGAAGAAATACGTCTGTTTCAGAAAAGTAGTAAATAACAGACTATTACGCAACCTGTTATTCACAATGACAACAAAATGAAGATACTTTTAATCGGTGAATACAGTAACGTGCACTGGACTCTTGCCGAAGGTCTCAGGCAATTAGGACACACGGTGACGGTCATATCAAACGGTGATTACTGGAAGAACTACAACCGCGACATATCCCTGACAAGAAGCTATTCAAAAACAGGAGGTCTGAGATACATTACGAAACTCATAAAGACTCTCCCCCTAATGCGCGGATATGACATCGTGCAGATTATCAACCCTATATTTCTGGAGATAAAGGCTGACCTGATCTTTCCGATATACAGATATATCAGAAAGCATAATAACGGACTGGTACTCTGCGCTTTCGGTATGGATTACTACTGGGTCAAGACATGCTGCGACTCCAAACCGCTAAGATACAGCGACTTTAACATTGGAGACAGTCTCCGAAACAACGCCGATGCCATAAAAGAACGGAAAGACTGGATAGGCACATCAAAAGAGCGGCTTAACAAATATATCGCTGACGACTGCGACATGATAGTGGCTGGACTTTACGAGTATTTCGTGTGCTACAGGCAGGCTTTCGCCGAAAAGACGGCTTACATACCGTTCCCCATAAAACCGGAGAGGAACGCACTCCCTTGCGACAGCCGTCCGGGAAACATGCCCTTAAGAATATTCATAGGCATCAACAAGACACGCAACGAATATAAAGGCACTGACATAATGCTTGAAGCGGCGGAGGACATACAACGGAAATATAAGGAAAAGGTGGAACTTATAAAAGTAGAGTCTGTACCTTTCGGGGAATATGTCAGGCTGATGAACAATTCAGACGTCCTGCTTGACCAGCTCTACAGCTACACGCCTGCCATGAACGCGCTGCAAGCCATGGCAAAAGGAATAATATGCGTCGGCGGCGGAGAGCCCGAGAACTATGACATATTGAATGAAGACAGACTGAGACCCATAGTCAATGTCCTCCCAGAATACGACAGCGTGTATGACAGTCTTGAACGTCTTGTACTGCATCCCGAGATGATTCCGTCATTGAAAAGACAAAGCATTGAATACATCGGCAAGCATCATGACTATATAAAGGTGGCACGGCAATACGAGTCTCTATATTATAAGATAATCGGTGAGAGGCAATGAAAAGCTTTTGCGTCCTGACAACAGACTCACCGGTAAATGCGTTTGACGAGACATGCGGGAAGCAAAAATACGGCGGAAAAAAGAAAAAGCCGCATGGGCGGATATGATGCGACATGTCGGCTGGGACGATGCGCATATTCAGCAATACAGTAGAGACTGTACGAATAATCATACAATGTAAAGTCCGCGAGAATCGCGCAGAGGCAAAGCAGGAACGTTTTACCTCCGTATACGCGATTTATGACACTTTTTCACAATACGTTCAATATCAGCAAAATACGCAAACAGTCATGAAAAATGCCTTTAAACAGCGTACGAAAAAGGCTTTTCCGCCATGCGGAAGAGGCTCTTCGGGCATATGGAAAAGCCCGTATGGGGACATGACATTGCCTTTTCCGCTACACGGCATGCCTGCCATACAAGGCAGGACAGTATGAAAAAGCACTGCGGGAGAGCATATATAAGGAAATAAAGAAGAATTTTGCGGGGGAGCATCTGAATCCTGGCAATATACGGATAAGCCCAAACACTCACAAGACAGTGCCCGGGCGTTCATTGCGGTTCTGTTTTCCGGAAAATCAATGTAAAGATTTTTTACTTTCCATTCTGAATAAATATCCATTCCGGATGAACGGTGACACATGTGCGGACTACACACGTGAAGCAATCGTAATATTCAAGTCATGGATGATTATAATGAAAAACAGAATCATCTTTCATGTCCGCCGACGTGCGTACAGCGGTTCAGGCATACATGCAAAAGACGTATGTCTGCGGCAGCATGCCTCCTTATGAGAACCAGATGTCACACAGACCCGCATTGAGTACCGATTGGCTGCAATATAAAAAATTACGTTAAAACCGTCCATTCTTTATTATTTTTTATTTATCTTTGTTCGGTATTAAATTACGATTAACCAATGAGACAAAGAATATATTTACTTATTATCGCATCGTTTGTAGCTTCCTGCGTCCTGTCGCAAGTACGCAGACAAAAGCACCACAATAAGCCAAAGGTCCAGAACACGGAGACGGAGGAGACGGATATGGCAAGCATGCTTTATGAGAGCATGTTGCCCAACACACAGAAGCTGTTCATAATAGACAGCACCGTTGTTGACCGCAACCGCCTGTCAGACGCCATCCCCCTCCCAAAGGACTATGGACAGATATTGCCATACGACAAGTTTTTCAACACAAAAAAGGGAACTGACACATACGTGTATGTGAACGGATTCGGCAACAAGTGCTTTTATTCTGAGATGTCAGCCGACAGCACATTCAGGCTCATGACCAGAGACCGGCTGAACGACGTCGAATGGAGCCAGCCGCAACTGCTTGAAGGCTTCGACATTCCCTTTACTGAGATAAACTATCCGTACATGACGTCTGACGGAACCACGCTTTACTTTGCGGCAAAGTCGGAAGAAGGGCTCGGCGGATACGACATTTATGTCACTACCTACGACTCCGAGACAGGCAGATTCCTCAAAGCAGAGAATGTGGGTCTGCCGTTCAACTCAGACAAAGACGACATGATGTATGTCGAAGACGATACAGACGGCATAGCCTGGTTTGCCACCACAAGAAGGCAACCGGAAGGAAAAGTATGCGTCTACACTGTTTCGCTGTCGTCCACAAGGCATAATTACAACGGTGAGATTGATGAGAACACGCTCCGCAACTACGCTGCCATAACAAGCATTAAAGACACATGGGAGTCGGAGGAATCAAGACAGAAAGCCATGGCACGGCTTCAGAAAGCCGTCGCGCGTGACAATAAGGCGGTGGCGTCCGGCACATCCGTCAGCTTTGTCATCAACGACGAGGTGGAATATACAGATTTGTCCGACTTCTCTTCCGACAAGAACAGGTCTCTTTATCTGAGCATCAGGAAACGGCAGAAACAGCTGGACGAAGAGTCCGAACAGACAGAACAGCTGCGTGCCAGATACCGCTCGGCAACGGGCTCGGAGCGAAGCAGTCTGGCTACCAAGATTCTGAATGCCGAGAAATCAGGCGAAACGCTCAGACAATCAATCATAAACGACATGAACGCTCTTAGAAAGAGCGAATATGAGCAAATGAAAAAATAACCCTCTAAAACCTATTTATTATGGTAAAGAAGTATTTTGAAGAATCCGAACTAATAATAAATGCAGACGGAAGCATTTTCCACCTACATATCAGACCGGAACAGCTCGCCGGCAAAATAATACTGGTAGGCGACCCCGGACGGGTTGCCACGGTAGCCTCACACTTCACAGAGACAGAATGCGAGACAGAAAGCCGGGAGTTCCATTCAGTCACAGGATACTACAAAGGCAAACGCATCACCGTGATATCAACAGGTATCGGATGCGACAACATCGACATTGTGATGAACGAGATTGACGCCCTTGCCAACATCGATTTCAACACCAGACAGGAAAAAGAACATCTCACACAACTTGAGATAGTGCGCATCGGCACATGCGGAGGACTCCAGCCGCACACTCCCATAGGGACATACATCTGTTCGGAGAAATCTGTCGGCTTCGACGGACTTCTTAATTTCTATGCCGGACGCAACGCCGTGTGTGACCTGCAACTGGAGCGCGCGCTGCTTAACCATCTCGGATGGAGCGGAAACATGTGCGCGCCGGCACCTTATGTCATCGATTCGGACAAGGAACTTGCCGACCGCATTTCCGGTGATGACATGGTGAAGGGCATCACAGTGGCGTGCGGAGGCTTTTTCGGACCGCAGGGCAGACAGCTGCGCCTGCCTCTGGCTGACCCGCACCAGAATGAAAAGATAGAGAGCTTCAGATATGAAGGCATGTGCATAACCAACTTCGAGATGGAAAGCTCAGCCCTTGCGGGGCTCGCACGTCTCATGGGGCACAAAGCCACAACAGTATGCATGGTAATTGCCAACAGGTATGCCAAAGAGGCGAACACAGGCTACAAGAACAAGATAGACGACCTGATAAGAACTGTTCTGGAACGTATATAAACACATAAACACGATAGTGACAACATACAGACACCCTGCGCCGGACGGCAAAGCAACGGAATACGTATGTTGTCATTATATTTTTATAATACAGATAAACTATATAAATGGGCAGAAACAGTAAGAACAGCTATTCACACATTCTGAAATATACAGGATTGTTTGGAGGCATACAGTTTCTCAATCTTCTCATATCAATCGTCAGAAATAAGTTTGTCGCACTGATATTAGGTCCCTTGGGAATGGGACTGATATCTCTTTTCAATTCCACGATAAACCTTGTCTCCAACACGACAAACCTCGGCATATCGATGAGCGCGGTCAAGAACATAGCCGAGTCATACGAGAACAGGGATGCGGAGCACATCTCCGGAACAATAAGCATGATTCGATCGTGGAGTCTTATCACCGCCGTTGCGGGCACATTGCTATGCATCATCGCCAGTCCTTTGCTCAATGCGTTCACCTTCACGTGGGGAGACCACACCTTGCACTTCATATGTCTCTCCCCCATCGTAGCGCTGATGGCTGTCACGGGAGGCGAGACAGCCATCCTCAAAGGCACCGGACATCTCAACGCCCTTGCCGGAATATCAATAATAAACGTCATAATAGCGCTTCTGACATCCGTCCCTATATACTATCTTTTCGGTGAGGCAGGCATCATACCGTCCCTTATCATAATATCACTGTGCCAGATGCTGCTCACCATACACACATCATACAGACTGTTCCCGCTAAGCATATCGATGCGGAAAGACTCGTTGAGACAAGGCTTCTACATGGTGAAGCTCGGCTCGGCATTTGTCATTGCAGGCATATTCGGCAGCGGTGCTGACTTTGTAATACGCTCCTTCCTCAACACAACGTCCTCTCTTGACACGGTGGGACTCTACAACGCAGGCTACATGATGACAATGGTGTACGCCGGAATGGTGTTCACCGCAATGGAGACCGATTATTTCCCGAGGCTGTCGGCGGTAAACCAGGATGTAAAGAAACGCAACATCATCATCAACAGACAGATAGAAGTGTCGCTCCTTCTGCTCTCACCCATGCTCGTGGCATTCATGGTCAGCCTGCCGCTGCTGCTGCCATTGCTATACAGCAGCAAGTTCATTCCGGTGACAGACATGATACGCATAACCATCATAGCGATGTACTTCAGAACCATAAAGCTCCCCATTGCCTATCTGACATTGGCGAGAGGCAACTCAAAAGCCTATCTGTTTCTTGAGGCGACATACGATGTAATCGTCATAATCCTTACTGTCGTCGGCTTCACGGCATTCGGTCTTGTCGGAGCCGGATACGCAATAACGCTTACATGTATCATAGACGTGTGCATCATCCTGCTGTTCACATATTACAAATACAGATATGTCATCTCCATACCGGTTATAAAATACTTCCTTATCCAGTTCCCCATAGGCATTGCCGCCATGCTTACAATGTTCATAGACAATACCGCCGCGTACTGGATTATCGGAATAATTCTTATTTGCACAAGCACTTTCATTTCCTTAAAGATACTTCAAGGAAAGACATCATTGTGGAACAAGCTAATGTCAAAATTCAAATCCTATAACTGAGAAATGTGTCAGGTATCCGTTCTTGTCGCTGTATACAACTCGGCGAAATATATAAGTCGCTGTATGGACTCGCTTCTTGCACAGACGCTGAAAGACATACAGATAATATGTATTGACGATTGCTCCACCGACGAATCGCTGGAAATACTCAACAAATACGCCGGGACGGACCCTCGGATTGACGTAATATCACTGAAAGAAAACCGTGGACAGGCACACGCACGCAATGAAGGACTCAGTCTGGCGGGCGGGAAATACATCACATTTGTCGACAGCGACGACTGGCTGGAGCCTGATGCGCTGCGTAAAAGTGTCGATGTCTTTACAGAGTATTCTGAAACCGACTGCGTGCTATTCGACGTGGTGACGCGCAATGAATATACCGCTGAAGAAAAACCATTCCCCATGCGTCCATTCAGGGAGATGTCCGGAAACGACGCTTTCATCGCAAGCCTCACATGGGACATACACGGCTGGTACATGGTGAGGGCTGAGATACATAAGGCTTTTCCCTATGACGAGACATGCAGGGCATATAGCGATGACAACACCACACGCATCCATTATCTCAACAGCCGCAAAGTGAGGTGCTGCAAAGGCAAATACTATTATTTCCAGAACCCGCTCTCAACGACTCATGCTGTATCCGTGAGACGCTTCGACCACATCAGAGCAAACGAAAGCATGAGGAGACAATTGCTAAGACTCAATGTAGGGAAAGACATTCTGAATCTTTATGAGAAAACAAGATGGCTTGTCCTTGTAGACACCTACATGTTTTATTTCACCAACAGAGCCAGGCTTACGGCAGAGGAACGCTCATACGGACTTGCGGAAATGCACCGCATATGGAGAGATATAGACACAAAGGCTCTTCCGCTTTCATTGAAATACAAGTTCGGATACATGCCTTTCAAATATTCATGGTGCCTGTTCCGCATGCAGGAGGAAATATATTTCATGCTCAAATCGGTTCTTAAATAAACAGAGACGCAAGCTGATATCCATACGGAATGTCATTCCCGACATAAGACTGGTTTTGGTCTGCGCCGGATATAAGACCCGACGCCTGCATAAGCAAAGGAAAGCTGCATTAAGAAGTCCACATTATTATATATATAAAAGGACACCATTATACGTGGAGAATGGCATCATTGTATATGGAGAGGTGCATCGCGATACCCGCATCCCGCGTCATGAAAGAACACCGGTGGTTGATTTTGTATTAAAACAGGCTGCATTTGGCAATTAGAAAGCAAGCTTTCATTGCGCTCACCAGCACTGTCTCATGCATGCAAACAACGCTGTATTATACGCGGACTATCCAAGTAGAGACGCAAAATCTTGCGTCTCACAAGCAAGAAACCGCAATGAAATGATGTGAGAAAATCCCTGCCGTTGCTACGCTTTTTACTCGGGAGACGCAAGGATGCGCAATGTGCTGAAGTGAAGAATACCTGTCATTGCAGCTATTTTTACTCGGGAGACGCAAGATTTTGCGTCTCTACTGGGCGGATGCCATCATTATTTCTTATAAAATTCTACTTTTTTACGTATCTTTGTAGAAGATAAGCTGCACTCGGCAATACAAAGGCAGGCATCATTATCATTGATTTGCACATATTTGTATTTCATAAAAAGCATGTCACAGGAACGCAAATACATAGCAATCGACCTGAAATCGTTCTACACTTCAGTAGAATGTGTGGAACGCGGGCTTAATCCGCTCACGACAAATCTTGTCGTGGCGGACGTCTCGCGCACAGAAAAGACAATATGCCTTGCCGTCTCACCGTCACTGAAAAAGTACGGTATAAGCGGACGCGCCAGACTTTTCGAGGTGATAGAGCGTGTGACCCAGCTGAACAACGGACGCAGAAGGCAACTTGCAGGCAGGCAATTTGCAGGGAAATCAGTATCGGAGGACGAGCTCAACTCGCATCCCGAACTCGAAGCAGACTATATTGTCGCAACGCCACGGATGGCTCTTTACGTGAAATACAGCACACGGATATACGATATATATCTGAAATATATATCAGAAAACGACATACATGTATACTCCATCGACGAGGTTTTCATGGACGTGACCGATTATCTCGGATACTACAAGATGTCCGCCCACGAGCTCGCAATGACCATAATACGTGACGTACTGAGCCAGACAGGCATCACGGCAACCGCAGGAATAGGCACAAACCTTTATCTCTGCAAGATAGCGATGGACATAGTGGCGAAGCACATTCCTGCCGACAAGGACGGAGTGAGAATAGCCGAGCTCGACGAAATGACATACCGGCGAACACTGTGGGACCATGAACCGCTCACAGACTTCTGGAGAGTGGGACGTGGAATAGCCAACAAGCTCGAAAAATACGGCATACGCACCATGGGACAGATTGCCAGATACTCAATAGACAGGGAAGAACTGTTCTACAGACTGTTCGGAGTAAATGCCGAGCTTCTCATAGACCATGCCTGGGGATGGGAACCGTGCACAATGGATATGGTAAAGAGCTACAGGTCGGAAAGCAACTCTCTGTGCAACGGACAGGTGCTTCAGTACGCATACGATTATAAAAAGGCACGCATAGTACTGATGGAAATGGCTGACGCGGCATCGCTCGACCTTCTCGACAAGCACCTTGTCACCGACCAGATTGTCCTTACCATAGGATACGACACGGCAAGCATCACCGATCCGGACATCAGGGAATCGTATCACGGAGAGATAGTGACCGACCGCTACGGACGCAAAGTGCCCAAGCACGCACACGGTACTGCCAACATAGGACGCTTCACATCATCAGCCTCCCTGATATCCGAAACAGCCACAAGACTGTATGACAGAATTGTCAACCCCCAACTGCTCATACGCCGGATCAACCTCACTACGAATCACGTTATGGACGAGAACCGTACTGACAGGAAAGCCGCCCCGGTGGAGCTTGACCTTTTCACTGACTATGAACAGCTTGAAAAGGAAAAGCGGAAAGAAGACGAAAGGCTGGAGAAAGAGCGGAGAATGCAGAAGACACTGCTGAAAATAAAGAAGAAATACGGAAAGAACACCATACTGAAAGGACTGAACTTTGAGGACGGAGCCACGGCACGAATGCGCAACAATCAGATAGGAGGGCACAACGCATGACACATAAGTATGACGACATAATAAACCTGCCGCACCATGTTTCTGAAAAGCATCCACAGATGTCGATGCAGAACCGCGCCGCACAGTTCGCTCCGTTCTCCGCATTGTCGGGTCACGGCGCCGCCATACGCGAGACGGCACGGCAGACATCACGCTTCATTGAGTATGACGACAACCATGCCGAGATGCTTGACCGGAAGATACACATGCTTCTTGAAGGGCAGTACAGACACACAACCACTGCCATAACCTACTTCAAACCTGACAAGAGAAAAGCCGGAGGCAGCTACCGGACGGTACGTTCGGTAATAAATGAAATAGATACAGTAAACAAAACATTAGTTCTACCCGACGGGGAAACAATACCGTTCGAATATATATACGACATCGAGACAGGATGTCCGGATACGGAGACAGACGGGCTGACGCGGTGACAGCCATTCTCTAAAAGCCCGTCTTTTATAATTCTCATGACATATACGCCGCGCTCCGTTTCACGGAATATTCATATACACAGGCAACCAGACGGCAACCTGCAAACCGACAGACATCATCCGACCATATGAAATGCGGCATACGCATCATTTTCGCTCTGCTACAGACAGACAAACAACAAGGGCTGTCCGCCGGACAAAAGCCATACGGACAGCCCTCATTACCAATCTTGCGAGACCGTTTTTATCAGGTCAGGTCCACCGGAACACATTCGTGCGTCATGACATGTCATCAATCATAATCACATCGAATCGCAACCGGACGTCATGATGTGCCTGACAGACCGGTGCCCTATTATCTCTTCACATGCTTTGATGTTATCACACTGCCGTCAGGCATTGTCTTTCTCACAACATAAACGCCCTTAGACGGAGAGTCGACACGGCGTCCCTGCATGTCGAACCAGTCGGTACGCACCGGCTTGACATCCGCATCAAGTCCCGACACAGACGTCCCCACCGGCTCCTTCCACCAGGTTATCTCAGAGACATTGGTCACACCACCGGCTGTATACACGCTTTGCAGACCAAGAGCATCAAGCTCGTCCTCATAGAAATAGAAACGGTGGTAGTCGTTGGCGGCAGCCGGGAAGTCATATTGGTCGGAGAACGAATAGGCGACAAGAGACATCGGAGCTTCAAGACGTGTATATTTGTCGGGCGTGAAGGTATATACCGAGTCCGCACCTACATACACACGGTAAGACAAACCATCAGCATCGATAGGATTGCCGTCAACATCCTTACTGTGCAGATAGAACCTTACCTCTCTGCCATAATACGAGTCATAGCCGCTGACATCATAGAACTCAGGTGCCGCAGGGACTGCCGGCTTCACTTCTATCTTAGAGTAAGACGGCATGATGTAGCTCTCCAGAAGCCGCCCGCCCTTCATGTCAGCCGCAATGACATACACATAGTCGGGCTCAGACGTGATGGTGTTTTTCTGCTCGTCGACCTTCAGCACCATTGTCTCCACCAGTCCGAGCATCTTGCCTGCGTCAGTCTCCACTATCTTGCCGGGCAGAAGGAAGTAGTGGACGTTCCACACGTTGTCCGCTCCGACATATTGAGGCTTGACAGTAATCACTCCGTTGCTGTAGCTTCCTTTTATCCAATAGCCATTAGAAGGATTCTCCGGGTCGCTCAGATACACGTCTTCCCCGTCGAACGCCACGCTTGCCTTGGCGGTGAGACTCTCATTATAGTTTGTGCCGAAGCTCATGTTGTAAGGCACGGGAGTCACACCCTCCGGAAGCTTCACTGCCTCATACGGGTTCGGCATTATGGTAAGCTCTCCCACTGCAGAGCCTTCAAGGAATCCTCCACGGTAGACTGTGGCGAGCAGAGCCTTAGGGTCGCCGAACACCTCTCCCTCAATGCGCTGCTGGCGAAGCACCCCGTCAGTGTATGTGAAATACACGTCACCGTCTATCTCGCCGTTCTCACGCTCGTCCAGCACCCATTTCACATTGCCGTTCTCCTCTTTTGCGACGAGACGCATGATGTATATTGTCTCTCCATAATTCTCGTCATAGTCGATTGCCTGAGGCGTATGCGCAACGTAGCGGCCGTCTGACGTGGGCTCAAGCTTGAGATATGAGCCTGCACGGTATCCGGGAACAGGATTGTAGATGTAGATGTTTCCGTCTGTTCCCTTTACATATGACGCCACACCGTTGTAGGTCTGCTGCCTCATCATCTGGTTCTGCTCATAAGTGTAGGCGAAGTTCTTGCCGATGACATCGGTAATGTTCTCTCCCTCCGGCTGCTCGCTGATGATTGTCGAGTAAGAGGGCCATTCGATGGCAGACTCCCTGTTCTGGGCTGAAGCCGACAGCGACACAGCCAGAATACCGAGACCAAGTAAAGTTTTTTTCATGTTGTGATTGTTTTAAAGCAAGTGAACGCACGTCTGACAGTCACTTGCCGGGGTTGTACATTAAGTTGGATAACCGCTTATGACGCACAGTGACGGAATCGTATTTCGGTCTGGCGTCATGTGTTTTACATATCTTGAATCATGCCGGAAAATATTTTTCTGCAGTCTGAATACAAGCCGGCTAACGCTGATATGTTGTCACAAAGTTAGCATTTATATACATTCGACGCATCATCAAGACTATAAAAAACAAGCCGAATGCAGCGTTTTAACAATTATTATAAGCACAATGTCACTTTCAGTAAACATTATGTCGCAAAATGAACAACACACAATTAAATATCCTCACATAAGTAAGCTTACGGCTGAAGAATGCCCGTTCGCCGATACAGGTGAGCGTAATGCCGCCAGACATCACGCGGTCTTATGTCCGGCATTCACTTCAGCGCGTCAGCAAACAGCCGTTGCATGCCAAACGCGGATGCGGGACGAAAACGCAGGACAGCAAGGAAGGAATGAATATTTATACGGTCATGACGGTAAAAAATATTGACACGGGAAATTCGCAAAACAGAAACGCAAAGACGGGAAAATACGTATATAACACGCATATATATCCGGCAGCCGTCGCATAGAAGCATACGGAAAGAGCGGAAAAGGCTCTCCCGCATAACTGAAACGACCGTTTCATGGCTCCGCAAAGGCTGTCTCACGACACGGAAAAGGCTGTTCGGGACATCCGAACAGCCTTTTTCGCGGCTCAGAATAAGGCTCCTGAGCACACGTGTAAATGTATATGCCTGTATGACAGCGTCTTATCTCACGTCTCCAAAACCCGCGTATTTGTCGCAGCACATCATCTACATCGCCTACAGACGAGTATCTGAGAGTTGACGCCATGCCCGCAACGCATAACTATTCACCTTTCCGTATAATCATGCAAGAATGACAGGACGAGTCATTCAGAGCCAAGCCCGAAACCGAACGTGTTTCTCAGTTCCTCATAAATGCGCTGCACGGGCAATCCCATAACATTGAAATAGCTGCCGCGCAGCGATGTGACACCTATATATCCTATCCATTCCTGAATGCCATAAGCTCCAGCCTTGTCAAACGGACGGTAGTTTCTGACATAGTAGTCTATCTCTTCATCGCTGAGACTCTTGAACGTCACCTCACTCGTGACGGCAAAGCTGCGCTGCAGGTTACATGTGGTCAGACACACACCAGTAGTAACCTCATGGGTGCGTCCGCCCAGCTTGCGCAGCATGCTCCTTGCCTCGTCCTCACCGGAAGGCTTTCCGAGAATCTCATTACCGACAATGACAACCGTATCGGCGGTTATCACAAGCTCCCCGTCGGCTATGTCGTAAGCCGCTGCCTTCTCTTTCGCGATGTACAGCGGCACCTCGCTCAAAGGCAGTTCTGGAGGATACGACTCGTCTATCCCGCTGATGACCCTTACCTCAAAACCGATTCCCAAACCTGCGAAAAGTTCCTTTCTCCGCGGTGAGTTGCTCGACAGTATTACCTTATATTTATTCGTCTTCATTCTGTTTTCTTTTTTATTGACATACATCCGGACGCATACACGCGCACATCACGTCACCATCCGAAAGCCTTTTCATCAGCCATCCATTTGCCTTGTGCACGAAGCACCTGCTCGATAATGTCGCGCGCGCAGCCACATCCTCCCGCTCTGCCGCTCACATAGCGGCTCACAGACTTTATGTCGGGACATGCGTCGGAAGGACAGCAGGCACATCCCACTGTGCTCATGACCTCATAGTCTGGCACATCGTCGCCCACATATATCACCTCCTCGTCCGTAAGTCCGCTGCCATCTCTGAACCTTTCGTAATCGCGAATCTTAACCGCACATCCCATGAAGATGTCTCTCACGCCGAGACGCTCATACCTCAACCTTACCGCCTCTGTGTTGCCGCCTGTCATTATGACAACACGCAGTCCCACCTTGCATGCCAGCTGTATGGCATAGCCGTCCTTTATGTTCACCGTGCGCAACGGCTCTCCGTCGGGCGCGAGCACGACAGTCTCTGCGGACAGCACTCCGTCGACATCAAAAATGACAGCTTTTATTTTACAAAGATCGTAATCAATCATGACTTGTTTCTTATTTTGTGTATCCCATCAGACATTATCCCGTAAATCTCCCTGAACTCAGGCTCATCCGAGAGCAGACTCAGATGGCGGTCAATAACGTTCCTGTCGTTGCGCACGGCAGGACCCGTCTGCGCGTCGTACGGCGGCATGGAGTGTATTTTTGAAGCCACCTCGTCTATAAGCGGATACATATATTCGAAAGGAATGCCGTGACTCCGCATGATGTGGGAGGCGACATTGTAACAGTGATTTACGAAATTGGACGCAAACACAGCGGCAAGATGCAGATACTTGCGGTCATCGCTGCCCAGCGGAACGACGCTGTCGCTTATCTCCCGGCACATCGTCTGAAGCACGCCGAGAGTCCCGTCGTCTGACGCCTCGATGAAGCACGGAATCTTTCTGAAATCGAGTCTCGCGTCCTTGGAAAACGTCTGCATGGGATAGACAACACCGTAATGGCGCGCGTGCCCGCGGAAGATGTCTGCCGGAATGCTGCCCGCCGTATGCACGAAGATGCCACCGTCTCGTCCGGCACACAGTTGCGGGACAATCTGCGGCAAGGCTGAATCGCTGACAGAAAGCACATACACGTCGGAGTCAGTGTTTACATTGCCTATCTCTGTCTGCGCCTCGCATCCGAGCAATGCGGCAAGCCGGGTGGCAGACTGCATTGTGCGGCTGTACACCTGCTCTATTGTATTGCCAGCATCAGCCAGAGCCTTGCCCAAATGAGTAGCCAGATTTCCGGCGCCGATAAGTGTTATTCTCATATTCTGATTATTATGTATGTTTGTCTTTTAAACCGGATCGCATCAATCATACAGCCGGAACGGCTTGCTTACCTGCCCGCAGGTTCCCCATCCCTGTTACGTTCCGCAGCCGTCATTCTGCCTCAGGACTTTGCCGATGAAGCCGTCCGCGTATTCCATAAAAGCAGAGACTCATCCCGACAACATCAGTTCGGAAGATGGATGAAGGATGATGCCGACCCGCATTTAAGTGGCAAATTTAATCATTCTTGCCCAATAATAGATTCTGAAATTATGCTTTTTAGAAAAGATTTGTTATTTTTGCCATATGAACGGAATAAGCATACGGCTTATACAAAAAAGCGAAGAGCTGCCGGAAATGGTTTGCGACAACTTTTTCCACAGTACCGATTTTTTCCTTATAGCGGAAAAAACGCCCGGCTATGCTCCGCTCATGGCTGTTGCAGAAGACGGGAACGGAGAGGTGCACGCACACCTTCTGGCTCTCATATGCCGGCACGGAAGACTGTTTCCGCCATATCTCTACACACACGGAAGGGTTTACGGAGAGGGCGAATATGCTCCCGGCGAGGACAGAGAACTGCTTTTCAGCATGATGCTCAAGGCTGTAACGCAGAAATTCAACCACAAACTGTGCCTGTATATCGAGTTCAGCGACATTAGCAACAAGATGTTCGCGTACAGGCATTTCAGACAAAACGGATACTTCCCGATACCATGGCAGGAAATACACAACTCTCTTCACAGCCTTCCTCCGGAAAAACGCATAAGCGAGAAAGCCTTGTCCAAAATAGAGACTGCGGAAAAACACGGCGTATACACAAGAGAAGCGGAAAGCGAGGAAGAGCTGGGCGCATTCTACAAACTGCTGCGCAGCTACTTCAGATTCAAGACAAGACGCTCAATTCCCCACAGGAAGATGTTCAGCATGCTGAACTCCGAAGGCGACAGCAAGACATTCGTGACAATATACAAAAACAAGATAATAGGAGGATGCGTGTGTCTTTATTCCGGCAAAAACGCCTACATGTGGTATCTGGCATCAAAACGCAAGACTTACATACACCTCTCTCCGGCAAGCATAACGGTGTGGGCTGCCATAAAATATGCTTACACACACGGGTATGAACACATTTATTTTCTTGACGCCGGACTCCCTTTCCGCAACAATCCGTTCAGAGAATTCATACTGAGTTTCGGAGGAAAGCCAGTCTCTAAATACAGATGGTTCAGGCTGCCGGTACCATACATCAACAGATTCCTGTCATGGTGCTACAATGACAAATAAACAATAAGCAAATCATAATGAAAGTTTTAAAAGAAAGAATCCTGAAAGAAGGAAGATGTTATCCCGGCGGGATACTGAAGGTTGACAAGTTCATAAACCATCAGATGGACCCAAACCTGATGAAGGATATTGCCGTGGAGTTTATAAGACGCTTTGCGTCAAGCAATGTCAACAAGATACTTACGATAGAGGCATCGGGCATCGCACCGGCAATAATGATGGGTTTTCTACTCAATCTTCCCGTTGTCTTTGCAAAAAAGAAGAAACCCAACACGATGGAGAACATGCTGTCGACAACCGTGTCTTCGTTCACCAAACAAAGACAATACAATGTAATCATAAGCAGGGAATATCTGAACGAAAACGACAGGGTGCTTTTCATCGACGATTTCCTCGCCTACGGCAATGCTGCCAAAGGCATCATGGAACTCGTTGAGCAGTCGGGCGCGGAACTCGTCGGAATGGGTTTCATAATTGAAAAGGCATTCCAGGACGGCGGCAGATATCTCAGAGAGAAAGGAATACATGTGGAATCGCTCGCCATAATAGAGTCGCTGGACAACTGCCAGATAAAGCTTAAAGAAGAATAAATACCCGACAGACTCACCGCCGTATCGCCGGAGCGACATTCCGGCGTTATGACGGAATGAGTGTGCAGAAATCAACGCAGCAGAACATTAACCTTATTTAACCACAAAAAGTATGCAAAACACCGTCAAATCCGGATTATTTTTGTACCTTTGCAAGGTTTTAAAGGCCTCTTTTATTAGTAAGCTGAATATCAGGCAGTTAGAATTAATGTATTCAAGATGAGACAACTAAAGATTCAGAAAAGTATCACAAACCGTTCGAGTGAAGCATTGGACAAATATCTTGTGGAAATCGGACGCGCTCCTCTAATCTCTATCGACGAAGAAATTGAGCTCGCACAAAAGATCAAGAAAGGTGGTCCGGAAGGCGAGAAAGCCAAAGACAAGCTTGTCACGGCAAACCTGCGCTTTGTCGTATCCGTTGCCAAACAGTACCAGCATCAAGGACTTACACTGACAGACCTTATCGATGAGGGGAATATCGGATTGATTAAAGCTGCTCAAAAATTCGATGAGACAAGAGGATTCAAATTTATTTCATACGCCGTATGGTGGATAAGACAGAGCATCTTACAGGCAATAGCCGAACAGAGCCGCATTGTAAGACTGCCGTTGAATCAGGTTGGTTCACTCAACAAAATAAACCACGAGATAAACAAATTCGAGCAGGAAAACCAAAGACATCCGTCCGTGTCGGAGCTTTCAGACGCAACAAACATTGACGAGGAAAAGATCGGACAAAGTCTTATGGCTGACGGACACCACGTAAGTATTGACGCGCCGTTTCAGGACGGTGAGGACAACTGTATGCTTGACGTCATGGCAAGCGGTGACGACAGCCGGACAGACAGACAGGTGGATCACGAGTCAATGGCACTCGAGCTGAACTCCGTACTCAACAAGGTATTGAAAGACCGCGAGATTACAATCATACGTGAATGCTTCGGTATCGGATGTCATGAAAAAGGGCTCGAAGAGATAGGTGACCAGCTTGGTCTTACTCGCGAACGCGTAAGGCAAATAAGAGAGAAAAGTATCGCAAAGCTGCGCGACAGCGGCAATGCGAAAATATTGATGAAATATCTCGGATAATATGTTTCCGCAAACACAACACGGGAATAAGTGATATTAAATCCGAAAGAAAACAGTTTATACCTCGACAAGCTTAGTCTTTGTCGAGGTTTTTTCATTAAACAGGCTGCGTCCGGAAATCTGAAAAGAAAGCTTTCATCGCACTCACTGGCACTGTTTATTTAAAAGAACAGGCAGACCAATATATCTTTTTTAAATTATTATTATGGTGCACACATAAAGCGGACTGTCCCCTATAATAAAATAGAAATCTCTTATTGCCATCACCAGCACCGTTTTTATAGTCCATAAATGACACTTTTCTTATTTATTGTCGAGCTACAGCATGCTTCACATACGGCATAAATGAGATTATTGCAAGAAAACTGGGAACAACCGTTTATTTTGCACATCCATACTCTTCATGGGAAAATGGAGCGATGGAAAACGCGAATGGACTTATCAGACAATATTTATCAAAGAAACCGGTTTCAAGAGAATATCCAAGGTGATGGTTAAACATATTATGGAGAAACCAAATAACAGACCAAGGAAAAAGAATCTGTTTACAAAGTCTAAAGATATTATCAAGAAAAGAATGATGTGATTTTGCACTTGCTTATGGAATCCGCCCTGACGGCGGATTGCGTTAAAGAACTTTAAAATATAACGCAAAACAACCGTAATAATCAAAAAAACAATACTTTTGCAGGCGATTACGAAGGAAAGGTGCTCGAGTGGCTGAAGAGGCACGCCTGGAAAGCGTGTGTGCGTCAAAAGCGTACCGGGGGTTCGAATCCCCCTCTTTCCGCATCAAAAATATACCCCTGTATGAGAACAATGATTGCACGTTTTGCAATAGCTTTTATATCCGTATTCTTTTTCAATGCCGTTTGTTCCGCATCATCACCCGACAGTGTTTCCGTAAAAAACATTCCTGCGGCATCAGACGTCATCAGTCCAGACATGTCCGACGAGCTGCAAGACGAGTCAGACAGCGCGTTTCTCGCATCCACAATAGGGTCTTCGGGGAAGCAGAGTTTACAAAAAGTCCTGAAGACGAAGTTCATAGAGGGCGACGCCGCCTTCATGTCGCTTGTGGCACTTGTACTTGTCATCGGTCTTGCCTTCTGCATAGAGCGGATTATATATCTAAGTCTGTCGGAGATAAACGCAAAGAAATTCATGGCAGATTTGAGCGACAAGGTAGAGGCAGGCGATATCGACGGAGCGAAAAACCAGTGTCGCGAGACGCGCGGTCCGGTGGCTTCCATCTGTTATCAGGGTCTGTTGCGCATTGACGAATCAATTGAAAACGTGGAACGTTCGGTAGCTTCATACGGTTCGGTGCAGTCGGCAAATCTAGAGAAAGGATGCTCATGGATTACCATGTTTATTGTAATGGCTCCGTCACTCGGATTTCTCGGTACAGTCATAGGCATTGTAATGGCTTTCGGAGACATACAGCAGGCAGGTGACATAAGTGCCACGGCAGTTGCCGCCGGAATGAAGGTTGCGCTCATAACAACCATCTTCGGTATAATCGTCGCATTGATTCTGCAACTTTTCTATACCTATGTCATTTCAAAAATAGACCATATCGTGTCCCAGATGGAAGAGAGTGCCATAACCCTTCTTGATGCCATCGCCAAATACAAATTGAGGAAATGAAACATCCAAACCTGCGACACTATTCCACGGAAAAAATATCCCACAGGGTTCTCTATGCCCTCACAGCCGTGACAGCGGTTGTGTTCTGTTTATTCTACTTCGTTGACTTCGACCACCCGTTCTACGACAACCCTGAATACAATGCGCCTAAATTCACCGGATTACTCATCGGCTTCATCGTTTTCTTCGTGGCTGCTTCTGTCCTGACAGGGTTTGTAGCACTGGCTGTAAGCATACGCAAGAACGGCAGAGCAGGCGGTGTTGTGAACGGAATACACACGGCTCGCATCACTTCAGCTATTGTGGCGTTCACCGCACTGCTTCTTATCATTACATTTGTTTTAGGTTCTGACGCCTCCATATACATCAACGGAGAGAAATATCAGGACGCTTTCTGGCTCAAAACAGCCGACATGTTTGTCAGCTCTATCATAGTAATGCTGTCACTGTCGGTAGCAGCTGTCGTTTACGGGACAACCCGTTATTTCAGAAAAAAGGACAATAAATGCTGATAAGAAGAAAGAAACATACGGTTCCGACGCTCGATGCCACTTCAACAGCAGATATATCCTTCATGCTGCTGACGTTCTTTCTTGTCACCACGTCCATAGATTCAGACAAAGGACTCATACGCCAGCTTCCTCCAGCCGACACAGAGAACAACACAGAAACGCCGATAGTGGCAAGAGAGAACCTGATGATGTTCAAGATAACATCGTCCGACCAGATACTGCTTAACGACACCGTGGTGTCGACAACAAACCTCCGCAATGACATAAGCGAGTTCATAAAGGCGCGCGGTGACAAACATTCGATTGCCATCGACGCTGATCCTTCCTCATCATATGAGACATACTTCAGACTTCAGAACGAGATAGCCGCAGCCTATGGAATGGTGCGCGACGACGTGGCACGCAGGAATTTCAGCCGCAGTTACAGGCAATGCGATGAAGACGAACGCGAGTATGTGAGGAACAAGTGCCGGGAACGCATTGTCGAGATATATGACCAGGAAGGAGGAATGCAACATGCAGATTAGACGGCACCGCAGACCCGAGGTTCCGATGCTCAACACCGCGTCGCTGCCCGACCTCATATTCACCGTCCTTTTCTTCTTCATGATGGTCACACACATGCGTAACGTCACGCCAAAGGTGCAATATCACGTTCCGGAGGGAAAAGAACTGACACGCCTCTCAAAGAAAAACATAATCTACTATATATATATAGGTGAGCCGACACAGCCCGCCAACGCCCCGCGACAAGAACACAAAACCCTCATACAGCTCAACAACAAGTATGTGACCCCTGCGGACATAACGGACTATATGACATTTGAGATGGCTTCGATGATACCTTCCGAGCGCGACCGCGTTATGGTATCGATAAAGGCAGACCGCTCAACGCACATGCGTATTATAAGCGATGTGCGTCAGGCTCTGCGTCAGGCGGGAGTGCGCAGAATAAGTCTGTCGGCGACAGGCGTTAATGATAAATTAATACAAAAATGATGTGAATCTGTTGTTTTATTCATCATTTTATCATACCTTTGCGTAAAACATAAATTATAATGGCATATCACAGTTTAGATTTATTGGATAAAAAGATTCTGAAACTAATTGCCGAAGACGCCCGCATACCGTTTCTTGAAGTAGCGAGAGTATGCAACGTCAGCGGTGCGGCAATACATCAGCGCATTCAGAAACTGACAAGCATTGGCATTCTGAAAGGCTCACAGTTCATCATAGACCCGGAAATGATAGGTTACGACACTTGTGCCTACATCGGATTGTGTCTTAAAAATCCCGAAAGATTCAGTGAAGTGGTTGACGAACTGAGGAAGATACCCGAAGTAGTGGAGTGTCATTACACCACGGGAGCCTTCGACATGTTCATAAAGATATACGCTTTCAACAACCATCATCTGCTTGACATAATCCACGACAAGCTCCAACCTCTCGGTCTGGCACGCAGCGAGACACTGATATCATTCAATGCAGCAATCAGCCGACAGGTGCCCATATCCGACATTCTCGTGTCAAAGGACGACGAGAAAGTATGATTCAGTACAATATTGTTTGATATTTTCATAAACAGTCCGGTGACAGGCGGTATTCATTATCTATACTGCCCGTTGCCGGATTGTTTTCTTATATTCTCTCGTAATCGGAAAAAGAAAATTCAAACTGATGTTTCTCGTCTTTTGAATGACTCTCTCTGTTTACGAGAGTCCAGTCTGAATAGTCTGGGAAAAACACATCTGCTTCCTGCGGTGTGTCCTCTATCTCAGTGAGAAGAAGCCTGTCGGCATATTTCATAGCCTGTGCGTAGACACTCGCGCCCCCTATTACGAAGACGTCCTCATCCTCATTGCAATGCCGCAAAGCATCCTCCAGCGAAGCAAACCGCTCGCATCCGGGAAACTCACCTGTACTGCGGCTCAACACCACATTGCGTCTGTGAGGCAGCGCGCCTTTCGGCAAAGACTCGAATGTGCGGCGTCCCATGATTATGGTATGTCCTGTAGTGAGAGCCTTGAAACGTTTAAGGTCGTCAGGCAACCAGTAAAGCAGTTTGTTGTTATAGCCTATGGCACGGTTGCGCGCCACGGCAGCGATTATGTTTATGTTCATTGTCCGGTATATACATTAGTTTATATCACACGCTCACCTTTGCGCTTATATGCTCCCACGGGTCGTATCCTTCCAGGGAGAAGTCCTCATATCTGAAGTCGAACAAGTTTTTCACATCCTTGTTAAGAATCATTCTCGGCAGCTGTCGTGGCGTGCGCGTGAGCTGCAGACGCGCCTGCTCGAGATGGTTCAGATACAGATGTGTGTCTCCGGTAGTGTGTATGAAATCACCTGCTTTCAGTCCGGTAACCTGTGCCATCATCATAAGCAGAAGTGCATATGAGGCAATGTTGAACGGCACTCCGAGGAATGTGTCGGCAGAACGCTGGTAAAGTTGCAGTGAAAGCCGTCCGTCTGCCACATAAAACTGGAACAGACAATGGCACGGTGGCAACGCCATGCTGTCGACCTCAGCCGGATTCCACGCGCTGACAATCATACGCCGCGAGTCAGGATGATGCTTTATCAGGTCTATAACGTTGCCTATCTGGTCTATCGTACCACCGTCGTAGTCGGGCCACGAACGCCACTGATGTCCGTACACCGGTCCGAGGTCACCGTTCTCATCTGCCCATTCGTTCCAGATTCTCACCCCATGCTCCTGAAGATACCTCACGTTTGTGTCGCCTTTGAGAAACCACAGCAGTTCGTATATTATCGACTTCAGATGCAGTTTCTTTGTCGTGAGCAGCGGGAAACCGTCTTCCATATTGAATCTCATCTGGTGACCGAACACGCTAAGCGTTCCCGTTCCCGTGCGGTCAGTCTTTTTTATGCCCTCCGTCATTATACGGTTGAGCAAGTCAAGATATTGTTTCATTTTTCTTGTGAATAAACTCTTTTTGTTCAGGAATGTGCCGGCTTTTAATCTTCCATTCCTGCGGATACAGATTGTTGACGCGGTTGCCGATGTTCTTGCCGAACCCTATAGGAGTGTCTTTGTATGTGAAGAGCACAAAACCCTTGGGAGTACCGTCAGGCACTGCCACCGTCTCCTTGCGCAGATATCCGATTGCCTGTGCATAGTCTAAGTCCACACAGACGAAGCGGCTGCGGTCGAGCAGCGCCGATAAAGCCAGCGACTGATCGGGAACAATGTCCTTTCCCTTGCGTGTGCCGATGGTCACTCCGGCGTGCATGACATTGAGACAATCCACAATAGAGTCATAGACATCAGCCCAGCTCTTCGGGACAGCCACCACGGTGTCGCCCTTTTCCCTTGTCTCAAAACCGTCGCTTCCGACGAGAGGCAGGCTTACGGGCATGGCAGGCTTCCTGTTCCGTTTCCTGACGCCAGCAGTCCTTACCGGTGTGGCGGCATCTTCATGTTTTCTCAAAACGGTCATGAAGAGTCCCTCACCCTCACTTGTCCCGGGCAGGAAACGGTAAGACGGGTTACTGCCTGCCAGTGCTCCCGTGACATGCCACTCCGGACTGACGGCTATCTCCACAAAGTCCGCCCCCAGTTCTCCGGCTATCCACGCCGCGTTCTCCTCATTCTCATGAGCGTTGAACGTGCATGTGGAATATATCATGAGTCCTCCCGGTTTCAGGCAAGACCATATGTCGCCGACTATCTCACGTTGCAGACGGCGGCAGTTCTCCACATTCTGAACGCTCCATCCGGCTATCGCATCCACGTCTTTGCGGAACATGCCCTCCCCGGAACAGGGAACATCGGCAAGTATAACGTCAAACATAAGCCCTGACTTTCTGAAATCGTGCGGATAGTTGTTGGTCACCATGACATCAGGATGACCGAATTTCTGCATATTCTCACTAAGGACATTAGCTCTTGTCCTTATCGGTTCGTTGGCTATGAGCAGGCTGCCTTCCGGAAGAAACGTACGGCACACCGTAGATTTCCCGCCCGGTGCGGCGCACAGGTCGAGCATCGTCACAGCGTGGCTCACCGTCTGCCGCAGCACATGAGCCACAAACATGGACGCAGCCTCCTGCACATAGTATGTTCCCGCATGCAGCAAGGGGTCGAACGTGAAGTTGGGTCTCCCGTCGAGATACATCCCCGTAGGACACCACTCCACATCCTTTCTCTTTCCGCTTATTGCAGTGTTGTCAATGTCGCACTTCATCGGATTGAGCCTTATACTGACAGGCAGCTTGGCTTTCAGACCCTCCATGAGTGTCTCAAAGCGTTCATCTCCCATCAGTTCTTTTGTATATTTTACGAATTCTTCGGGCAGTGTCATGACCATTGTCGTAATTTATATGCAAATGTAACAAATATATTTCACAATCGGTGCATTATCTTCCGCAGGATTGCGATGCTGTGGTGTTTTACGCGAAACAAGCGTATGAATTGTCGACATACACAAAAGACGCGTTAAAAAGCTTATTAATCCGACAAATTAAGTTAAAATGCAACAATCACACACAATGCGTATCAAATATATTATTACATTTGTTGAACATTGGTTTATTAACACACCACGATGAAATTCCATAATCGAGAAGAATAAGGAAAAACCTTATTATATACACACAAAAGCCGATTGGAATACCGTATGGTGCAATTTATATAATTAAAGAATTTGAAATCATGCCTAAACTAAAACTAAATGTTCACGACAAACATGTAAGATGCCGGAAAACATATGCTTATGCTGACGTGACACAATCCCTGCAATGACAGGAAGGAAAAAACAGGGAAATACCGCCAATATGACCGAATAACAACAATAACAAATACAAACCTCAAAACAACAGCCAGACTATGAACATAAGATTTCTTACTATCATATCACTATTCGCAGCACAACTCGCATACGCCAATGGCAATCAAGACAGTGTAATCGTAGCAGACATGCACCTTAATACAAAAGGAATGCAGATGTGCATGCCTACATATGAGGTAAAGAAAGAGGACGGATATACAGGTATCCCTGAAAACACCGCCAACAAAATAATGACATGCAATCTCACGAAAGCAAGGAAAGTACTGAATCTTGTGACAGGTATCCAAAGCAACGGAAGGTGCTTTTGTATTCTTGACATGAACAACAACCGGGACTTCTCTGACGACTACTGTTACAGGTTCAGACTAAGCGAAGATGACATTATTGATGAATTCAGCAAGCAACCTCTGGTCTATGACACCGGCAACGGAAAGAAAGCCGCACTGTGGATAGCTCCCCTATTCGAATGGAAAGACGGAACAGAAAGAGACGACATAAGCAATCTGCAATGCTGGATAAACTACGGTTATACATATGAGTGTGACATCAATATAGGCGGAAAGGACTATCACATCGATATCTATCCCTTCGGAAGCAAACATTACCAATACAAAATAAACAAGACTCAGAAAGAAAGCAAGTATGTGGGCACACCTGCAAGAATAGGAAACGTATGCCTCAATGTGACAGACATAGACGAATCACAGCAGGCATGCACCATAAATATAAGGACAATCAACGGAACGGAAGACCTGCCTACGGTACCTAACGAAGGATTCAAGGCTCCTGTTTTCGAATGTAAAGATATTAAAGGCAAACCGTTCTCGTTAGAAAAAGAGAGAGGGAAATATGTCCTCATCGACTTTTGGGGCACTTGGTGCAATCCGTGCATCGCAGCATTGCCCACACTGAGAGAAATATATGAGAAATATGGCAAGAAGATAAAAATCGTCAGTATAGCAACCGACCTTGACAGCGGACACTCAGTATCACACGCCATACCAACCCTTAAGTCTGTAATCAAGAAACATAAAATGGAATGGACCAACATTCATGGAGGCTTGACTCTTGAAGGTCCGATAATAAAAAAGTATATGATAGAAAGCTATCCCACATCCGTATTGATAGATCCGGACGGAGTGATAGTGAGCATGGACTCAGGTACTCAGGGCTTGAAGGACGTAGAGAAAGTGATTGAAAAAATATTCGAAAATGACAACAATAACTGAAATGGAACATACAACATAGCATTCTTCAGTACAGTCCGCGTAAGACTTCATTCTTACCCCGCGCCTCTGCCAGCCTGATTGCTTTCCATTTTTCGTGGAGATGCAGCGGTATACTCAACGTAAAGGCAGGAAACAAGATGCCGGAGGAAGCGCGGAAGAAGGATGAACTGATGGGAGGCAATGTATATGCCTGTATGGCATACACACCGATAACAGAAGATTTGTGTCATTGGTACATACAGGTAGCGTATTATCATTAGCACAACACAGAAACCGCTGCGGTTGAAACAGACGCGGAGGTCACCACCACTCTACATGCAACCGCAGCCATATAAAACAAAAGAGCCACACCATGCGGTTGCACGTGTGACTCCTCTATGTCTAAAGAAAGACTGTGCGTCTTTATTTCACTTTGTCTACAATAGCCTTGAACGCTTCCGGATTGTTTACAGCGAGGTCGGCAAGAACCTTACGGTTGATTTCGATGCCAGCCTTGTGAAGCGCACCCATAAGCGTAGAGTAGCTCATGTTTTCAAGGCGTGCCGCAGCATTTATACGCTGGATCCACAATGAGCGGAAGTTGCGTTTCTTGTTACGACGGTCGCGATAAGCGTATGTGAGACCCTTCTCCCATGTATTTTTAGCAACCGTCCAGACATTCTTTCTTGCACCATAGTAACCCTTGGTGAGCTTAAGAATTCTTGTTCTTCTTGCTTTCGAAGCAACGTGATTTACTGATCTTGGCATAGTTTTGTTTTCCTTTTAATGTTTTGACTAATTTAAATTAACGGAGGCAGAGCATATCACGCACCGCTTTCAGGTTGCTACCGTCTACCATTGTCTGGTGAACGAGGTTTCTCTTCTGCTTCTTTGTCTTCTTAGTCAAGATGTGACTGTGGTAAGCATGATGTCTTTTAATCTTACCCGTACCGGTGAAAGTGAATCTTTTCTTGGCACCGGACTTTGTCTTCTGTTTTGGCATTGTTTTATGTTTTAAATTATTGTTTATGCAGTGGCAACGCATATACCCGGCGTTACGCACTTTATCTTATTCCATGTTGAGTTTTTTCAGAGCCTCTTCGCTGATTTTCGCGTTTGCGAGCAGACCGCCGTTCGCAGGTGTGTCGGTGCCGGTCTCAGCCGTCTTCGCGTCAGCCTGACTTTTCTGTTCAGCCTCACGACGCTCACGGTCGAGCTTCTGCTGGCTTTTCTTAGCCACACCGGCTTTCTTCGGTGCAAGATAGAGAAACATCTTTTTGCCGTCAAGCTTCGGCAGCTGCTCCACCTTGGCAATCTCCTCCAAGTCGTTGGCAAAGCGCAGAAGCAGGACCTCTCCCTGTTCCTTGAAAAGAATAGAGCGTCCTCTAAAGAACACGTAGGCACGCACCTTATTGCCTGAGCTCAGGAATTCTTTCGCATGCTTGAGCTTGAAATTATAGTCATGCTCGTCTGTCTGGGGTCCGAAACGTATCTCCTTTATATCAACCTTAGCCTGCTTGGCTTTCATCTCTTTGGCATGCTTCTTCTGCTGATATAAGAATTTGCTGTAGTCGATGAGACGACAAACAGGAGGTTGCGCATTGGGAGATATCTCCACAAGGTCGACACCTTGATCGCGGGCCATATCCAATGCCTGACGTGTCGGCATAACTGTCGAACCGTCTTCTCCAACAACTCGTACTTCCCTAACGCGAATTTGCTCATTCACGCGGTACTGATTCTTCATTTTGTCATTCTTCATCCAACTATTTTATGATAAGCGAGTGCAAAGTTACCACATTTCAGCCAATCGGCAAAATATTTCATTGTTTTTCTTTAACCCGAATCGGTCATTAGAACGCCGATTGTACATTTAAGGTTTATTGTCAGCTCTTCAGCTTTCTTCCGCACTGCTGCCGTCATCTTGTATACTGCTTTTTCCCGGTGTAGCCCGCTACATCTTCGATAAAGCAGGATATAATCCGGCTCACAGCAGCACGAAATAAGAATGGAAGTCTAATGGCCGATTCGAGTTTAAACTTGGCTGGTCATCCGACTTCAGACTGTTTCCGCGCCCACTGCCGCATCCCATCTGACCGTTTTACCAGAGAAACATATGTATGCATAAAGGCAAGGTGTGCCGCGTGGAATAAGCCGGAATACGGACATAATCTGCCGGACAGTCGGACATAAACATCTGAGACTTCTAAGAGAAGAATATTAGAAAAAATGTGAAAATGAAGACAATGTAAAGTCGCTGAGAATCGCGAATAATCAAACCTGAACCAATCAGCACAGCTATATGCGCTATTTTTTAGCACATACATAAGTTGCTAAATATCAGCAAATTGCACACATCATTAATATATATGCCTTTTTTTGTTGCACGAAAAAGGCTTTTCAGGCATGCGGAAAAGCCCATATGGGCATGCGGAACGGCATGTATGAGAACCTCAAACAGGCTTTTCCGGAGCATGACAAAGCGTCTTGGAGAAAAGAAAAAAGATGCTGTATCAATGTCAAAATGCAAAAACAGGGAATAAAGTATAAATATTACGGAATATTATTAGATGCATGCAGTTATAAATATGACAGAAAACGGGCGCAAGACAGCGGCATCATGCTTTCACGGTTTCTATTTCGTGAAAAAATAATGTAAAGATTTTTTACTGTCCGTTCACCGGAAACAATTCATTAATCAGGAACATGAGTACCGGGGGAAAAGGACAAGCAGAAACGTTCATAAGGTTTGAACGGCACACAGGTTTTCTGCATTTCATCACAGACAGGCAACCTTACTTCATCCGCGTATTGTGCCGATGACAGGCAGACAGTTTTCAGTTCATGATAAAAAATGAGGCTGAACATGCCGGGAAAAGGCGGAGTAAAATATGCCGGCTGTATGAAATGCAGATGATGCACAACTGCCGATTAGTGATAAAAAACATGTCCGCAATCCCGAAAAGCTGGAATTGCGGACATATCAAACAATATCTTCAGATGTTCACTTCAGATATTTTCCATCATATGATACACGCTTATACCATAATTATTTGGCGTAAGCCACAGAACGGGTCTCGCGTATCACGGTAATCTTAACCTGTCCCGGATAGGTCATCTCGCTCTGAATCTTTGTTGCGATTTCAGACGACAGGTTTTCCGTTTCCTTATCGCTCATCTTGTCAGCCCCCACAATGACACGCAGCTCGCGCCCAGCCTGTATGGCGTAAGTCTTCGTTACGCCGGGATAGCTCATCGCAATCGCCTCAAGGTCATTAAGGCGTTTGATGTAGGCTTCAACTATCTCCCTGCGTGCTCCGGGACGTGCACCTGAGATGGCATCGCAAACCTGAACTATGGGAGCAAGAAGAGTGTTCATCTCCATTTCGTCATGATGGGCTCCGATTGCATTACATATGTCCGGTTTTTCCTTATACTTCTCTGCTATCTTCGCTCCATATAAAGCATGTGGCAACTCACTCTCCTCGTCGGGCACTTTTCCTATATCGTGCAGAAGACCGGCACGCTTTGCCTTTTTGGGATTCAGTCCCAATTCAGACGCCATCACAGCGCAAAGATTCGCTGTCTCACGTGCATGCTGCAAAAGGTTCTGCCCGTATGAGGATCTGTATTTCATCTTTCCTACTATTCTTATAAGCTCGGGATGCAATCCGTGTATTCCCAAATCGATTGCAGTACGCTTGCCTGTCTCGATTATCTCGTTATCAAGCTGCTTCTTCACCTTAGCGACAACCTCCTCAATGCGTGCCGGATGTATACGTCCGTCTGCCACAAGCTGATGTAAGGCAAGACGGCATATCTCTCTTCTTACAGGGTCGAACGCCGAGATGACAATGGCTTCCGGAGTGTCGTCAACCACGATCTCGACTCCGGTCGCAGCCTCAAGCGCACGTATGTTTCTGCCCTCACGTCCGATGATTCGTCCCTTCACCTCATCGTTGTCGATGTGGAACACACTGACTGAATTCTCTATTGCGGTTTCGGTAGCCACACGTTGGATTGTCTGTATTACAATCTTCTTGGCTTGGGTGTTTGCATTAAGCTTCGCCTCGTCCATAATCTCGTTAACGTAGCTTGCCGCATCCATTCTCGCCTCATCTTTAAGGCTCTCCACCAGTCTGTTCTTGGCTTCTTCCGCACTGAGACCGGACAGTTCCTCCAATTTCTCACGCTCCTTAATCTGCATTTTCTCCAGTTCTTCCTGCTTAATGCCGAGGAGCTTGTTCTCATTGTCCAGACGCAACTGCATCTGCTCAATCTCCTGTTTGCGCCGTCCCAGTTCTTCCTGACGCTGGTTAAGAGATATCTCACGCTGCTTCAGACGGTTCTCGTTCTGCTGTATTTTCTGATTTCTGACCTGGACCTCCTTCTCAAGCTCAGATTTCTTGTTCAGGAACTTTTCCTTTACCTCAAGCAATTTCTTTTCCTTGATGACCTCAGCCTCTTTGTTGGCAGCATCTATCATCTCGTTGTATTTGCCCTTTATAACATATCGGAAAATCGCATAGCCCGCGACTCCGCCTATAATAAGAGCCACGGCTGCTGTAATTATTATACCTATACCTGTCATATAATTTGTTTTATGTTTGTTTTAGTAATATTCCCTTATCAAACTTGGCTTTCAATAACCTCTTCTATCTCCGAAGTCAGCTTCTTGAGAACATCACTATAAGGAACGGTATCATTGCGTGCAGCCTCCTTCTCATATCTTAAAGCAATGTCAATAAGAGCCATGTAAAGCAGTTCCTTGTCGCTTTTATGGCCTTTAAAAACAGATGCGTACGCATTTACCGTATTTGTTATAAGCACAGCTGCATCTCTATATAACGGTTCCTCTTCTTTTGGAACCATTACCGGCATCTCCGTATCATAGACATGCAATCTTATATGTATTTTCTCCTTATTATCAGTTTCTGCCATCGCTATGTTTATCTTTCACTTACCAATGTGATGCATTTGTTCACATCGCGGATAAGCTTTGATATTTTCTTTTGCGCCGACTCCAAATCGCCATTGGTTATTTCAACCATCCTTGCCATCTTAAGGCTTTCATAATCATTTCTCACCTGAGCCAACTGTCCCTCCATCTTTTCCAATGCAGAGTCACGCTCGTCAATCATTGCCCTCAGCCTGCCATTCTCGTTCTTTATTTTGTTGTATTCAAGAATAAGCTGTCTTACGCGGGTTGTAAAGAGCGCTATAGTTTTCTCATCAGCGTTCATAAATAACTATTTTGGTGACAAAATTAACAGAATAAATTGATAAAACCAAATTTACAGTTAGCTTATTTTATTGATATTTATATATAATATTGAAAACAGTTGTATTTGTTATAGAAGTTCCCAATGATACATAATGTCACTCAGTGTCACTTCTTCTTCCCGTCGTCAACGTTTGCCTTAGGCTCTTTTTTTGCCAACATGACAATCTGATAGACAAAATCGGTTATCCACTTTCTTGAAAAACCGAGACGTTTGTCATACTGTCTGATAGCCACGACTGTTTTTATGACTCCGGCATCCTTATAGTCATTTTTATCAAAAATATCAGAGACTGTTTTCTCTGTCATGCTGTAAATCACCTTTTTCATGAAAGAAGGGAGACGGAGCTTGAACTTCATCAAGTTGCCCATAAGCATCATCAAGTCCTGAGAAAAGCCCTGAAACTGAATAAGATAAGGCTGAACGTCCTGAATCTTGCGGCAATTTTTCTTTATGCTCGCATCTATTTCCTTAAAGAAATCATCGTTCACTCCGTAAAGATCCATAAGCATCTTCATGCAATGCTTCTTCTCTCCCACCCCCAGTTTGTTGTTGACCGTAGGCACATGCAATGTTGATTTGAACACACGCAAGTCCGGCAACATTGCAAGATTTGTTATACCGACATTCGCAGCTATTGACGACTGGAAATAAACCCTTATAAGGTTCATGTAATCTTCCATTCCTCCCGTATTGGAGCCTTCACTTTTTTTCTTTATAAATTTAGATAGGAAACCCATTTTGACATTTCATTATTTGTTAATAACAAGAAATAAATATAAACACAAACTTATAATTTCGCAAAATTACAACAATATCTTTAATAATACAAATATTTCATTACAAATCACACCGATATGAATTACATTAATAATAATAATATTTTCATTACAATTACTGTGGTTTTATCGACTTTTATTTGTAACTTTGTGCCGGATTTATAAACATATTCATCATAATACAAAAGGATAACAACTGATTATCCTACAAAACGGAATACGTATGCAATTATTATAATGAAATAACTGTTTTATGGAAAAATAGCAAACGCAACTAATTTTTGTAATCATATTATGAAAGGAATTATTCTTGCCGGGGGGTCCGGCACAAGACTTTATCCTATCACAAAGGGGATAAGCAAGCAATTAATCCCGATTTTTGACAAACCGATGATTTACTATCCCATATCAGTACTCATGCTGGCTGATATAAGGGATATTCTGATTATATCAACACCTACTGACTTGCCTCTGTTCAAGCGATTGCTTGGCGACGGCAGCGAAATTGGAGTACACTTTGAATATGCCGAGCAGCCGTATCCGGGGGGACTGGCGCAAGCTTTCATTATTGGAGACGAATTCATCGGCAAAGACGATGTGTGCCTTGTCCTTGGTGACAACATCTTTCATGGCGCAGGTTTCACCACGCTATTGCATGACAGCGTTAACAACGCGGAAAAGAAAAACATGGCGACAGTATTCGGATATTATGTGAATGATCCCGAGAGATATGGTGTCGCGGAATTTGACACAAACGGAAAATGCCTCAGCATCGAGGAGAAACCTGAGCATCCGAAAAGCAACTACGCCGTAGTGGGACTTTATTTTTATCCTAACGATGTTGTAGACGTCGCAAAGAGAATAAAGCCCAGTAAACGAGGCGAGCTTGAGATAACTACAGTCAATCAGGAATATCTCAGTCAGGACCGCCTTATGGTTCAGACACTGCAAAGAGGATTCGCGTGGCTTGACACAGGCACACACGACAGTCTGTCTGAAGCCAGCACCTTCATTGAGGTAATCGAAAAACGTCAGGGGCTGAAAATAGCATGCCTTGAAGAGATTGCTTTCAAGAAAGGGTGGATAAGCAAAGAATCGCTCTACGCCACAGCACAGCCCATGGCAAAAAATTCATACGGGCAATATCTGCTGAATTTAATTAAAGACTAACAATAAATACCGTATTACTTATAAACATGGAAGAAAGCAAGAACATCGGATTATACAACGTCCAGCAAGAGCAGGAAGAAAAATCTTCTTTCGATTTCAAAACGTTATATACAGTTTTTTTATTAAACTGGAAATGGTTCGTGTTGTCTATTATAATATGTGTTGCGGCAGCTGCCATATATCTAAGATACACAACGCCGAAATATCAGGCTTATGCCAAGTTCCTCATAATGGACAATGACAACAACCATAGGAGCAGCCGCAACTCTATAATGGCAACGGCAAACCTCGGTACGCTTACAAACTCAATGGGAATTGACAATGAGATTGAAATATTGAAATCAAGATCCATCGCACAGCAAGTAGTAAGAGAACTGAAGTTGTATGTATCTTACATGAATGTAGGCAAGGTTAAGGACACACCGATGTATAAGACACAGCCCATCAATGTTGACCTTGACCCGGGCAGCCTTGAAAAACTTAAAGCACCGATTTCACTCGAAATAACACGTGAGGGCAGCAACTATCATATCACTGGTACATATTTTTACATATCACAGACAGACCCGTCAAAAAACAAACAATACAATATTGACAAAAGTTTCAGCCAGCTTCCAACAAGCATCAACACACGCAGCGGAATCATCACCGTCACATCCAACAGCATGACACCCATGGCTGACGGAACGACACTGAAAGTGCAGATTATGTCACCGGAGGCTGCGGCATACAAATACATTGGAGAGCTGTCTGTATCACAGATTTCAAAAACCACCACAATCACCCAGCTTAGCCTCAACGATGAGCTCCCGCTCAGAGCGATGGACTACCTGAAACAGCTCACAATATGCTACAACCGTCAGTCGAATGAAGACAAAAACGAGATTGCCATACGTACAGAAGAATTCATAAACGGACGTCTTGAGAAAATAAACGCCGAGCTTGGAGACACTGAAGGCTCGCTTGAGGATTACAAAAAACGCAACAACATGGTCGAGCTGAAAATAAACGCGCAGCAGGCTGTGATGAATCAGGACGCATACAGTCAGCGTCTTGCAGAGGCAAACACACAGGTTGCGCTTCTTCAAAGCATCAGCGAATACATGAATGAGCCTGAAAACAAATATCAGACTCTGCCGTCTAATGTAGGACTTACAGATGAGTCTGCGACCGATCTTATAAACAAATATAATGACATTGTGCTCAAACGTAACGAGCTGTTGCGCAGTGCCAGTGAGAACAGTCCTATTGTCACACCACTTACAGCACAGCTTGACGACCTGTCAAACAGCATACGGCGCGCCATGAACCAGGCTCGCAGAAGCATGGAGATTCAGCGCAACAGCGTAGCACAGCAGTATGGCAAATACGCAAGTCAGATTGCGGCTACTCCCGAACAGGAGCGCATCCTTACACAGATAGGACGTCAGCAGGATGTAAAGTCGGGTCTTTATCTGACACTTCTACAGAAACGCGAGGAGAACTCCATATCACTCGCGGCGACAGCAGATAAGGGTAAACTCATAGACGACCCGATTGTCATAGGCAAGGTAAGCCCGAAATCAACTGAGATAATCCTGTCTGCCATTGTCCTTGCACTTGCCATACCTTCGCTTATTCTGTTCCTTATCAGACTGTTCCGCTACAAGATTGAGGGTCACGATGATGTAGAGAATCTCACATCACTGCCAATCATCGCTGATGTGGCAATCGCAAGCGACAGCACAAAGACCAAAGAAGGCATCGTGGTACATGAGAACCAGAACAGCCAGATGGTCGAGATATTCCGCTCTATGCGTACGAACCTGCAGTTCATGCTTGGAGAAGGAAAGAAGACAATCATGTTCACATCGTGCAACTCAGGCGAAGGAAAGACATTCAACGCTGCCAATCTGGCGATGAGTTTCGCTCTGCTTGACAAAAAAGTAATTTTTGTCGGTCTTGACATACGCAAGCCTCGTCTCGCAGATCTCTTCAACATCAACGACCATCATCGTGGAATAACACCATTGCTCGTCAAAAACGATCCGACAGAAGAAGATGTGAAATCACAGATTATAAGCTCCGGCATAAACAACAAACTTGACTTGCTCATGGCTGGTCCTATTCCGCCGAATCCGACCGAGCTTGTGTCACGCGACTCACTCAATAAGATTTTTGCAATACTCAGAAAGAATTATGACTATGTGATTATAGATACGGCACCTGTCGGACTTGTTACTGATACGCTCCACATCGGACGCGTAGCCGACATCACGGTGTATGTCTGCAGAGCAGACTTCACTCAGAAGAGCGATTTCAAGACCATAAACGAGCTCGACAAAGAGAAGAAACTGCCTAAGATGTGCATCGTCATAAACGGAATAGACATGTCGAAGAGAAAATACGGATACTATTACGGATATCACAAATATGGATATTATGGCAATTACAATAGCCAGTATGGTGATAAAAACGATACTTCCGTAAAATTATAATCAGAAAATAAAACTGTAAGAAATGATAATTGCTGTTGACTTTGACGGAACAATAGTTGAGAACCGCTATCCTGAGATAGGCGAAGAAATACCGTTTGCCACAGAAACAATCCGTATGCTGATTTCTGAAAGAAACAGGATAATATTATGGACAGTACGTGAAGGCAAATATCTTGAGGATGCCGTCGCATGGTGTCGCGAGCGTGGCATCGAATTCTACGCCATAAACAAGGACTATCCTGAGGAGAAGATGGAAAACAACAAACATTTTTCCAGAAAGATCAAAGCCGACATGTTTATTGACGACCGTAACGTAGGAGGATTGCCGGAATGGGGAGAGATTTACCGTATGATACACGAAAAGAAAAGCTATGAAGACATCATAGCCGAGCGTCACAATACATCTTTCTCCGAAAAGAGTTCCAAAAGAAAGAAACACTGGTGGAACTTTTAGAATCGGACAAGCCTGACTTGTCAGAGAAGATTCACAAATTCTTCTACATATAAAATTCTAAGGAATTGCTCAGGTCTGCGCTGTCAACGCACGCCTGAGCAATTTTCATGTAAATGAACTCTCTCCTCACTTCATTGCAACATGATAGTTTTATTACCGTCACGTCATTCTGTTCAAGCCCGCTTACATATCGTCATCACACCATTTGTGTTCCGTTTATGCCGAGATGAAATCTGACTGCATCGGAAAAAGCAAGAAACCAAACGAACGAAGAGGTACGGAAGAGACATGGAGTCTTATGGCCGAATGTGTGTGAAAACAAAATGTGAATTTTGAAATATACTCAATCATCATACCTCGTCCCTGTTTCGTACTGCTGTCAGTCTGATTATTTTCGCATTTGTATAATATTACTGAAAAGCACAAAAGATAAAGGCGGGACACAAGATGGCAGCATAAGAGAGTAAGAATGATGGAAAGCCTGCAATGAAGTAAAAATGGTGAGTTGTCAGTTTAATGTCATATTCGGGAAAAGCGTTGCAATGTCACAAACTGGTAAAAAATCTTCAGCATCACCGCATAAAAGCCTCAGTGCATCACTTTTCTTTCTGTCAAGGCATTGTTTTTATAAAAAAAGTGTCAACAATTAGTACACATTTGTTTTAGAATGCAGCATCATTATCTTGTGTTCCGGGCTATCTGTCATGACATGTCAGCCTGAATGGCTACATCAACAAACCGTAGATATGTCTGTCTGAAATAAATGAGCACTAATTGTTGACACCTTATTTAATGTTTATTTGGCAGGTTCTGTCACATCCCATCCTACAGCCGATGCTCCAAGCACGGCAGCAGAAGAACCCTCCAGACCGCTGATGAGGAACTTCGCCTTACCCTTGAATATGTTCAGCACGCGCTCATCATAAGCCTTCTTTATAGGATTCATAATCAGATCACCAGCCTTTGTCAGGCCACCGAAGAATATAAATGCCTCCGGTGAAGAGAATGCAGCGAAGTTCGCGCAAGCCTCACCAAGTAGTTTACCGGTAAACTCATATACTCCAAGTGCGAGTTTGTCGCCCTTCTCAGCAGCCATCGACACATCATAAGATGTGATTTCATCTGGATTCAAATCACGAAGCAAAGACGGCTCATCCGTCGTGTTGAGTATCTCACGCGCCGTACGTGCCACACCGGTTGCTGAGCAATAAGCCTCAAGACAGCCGTTACGGCCGCATCCGCACGAGCGTCCGTTCTCCTTCACGATGACATGACCGAGCTCACCGGCGAAACCGTCGCATCCGTAAACAAGCTGTCCGTTAACGACAATACCCGAACCCACTCCTGTTCCAAGCGTAATAACAATGAAGTTTTTCATTCCGCGCGCCACACCATACGTCATCTCTCCGATTGCGGCTGCGTTGGCGTCATTGGTAAGAGCCACAGGTATGCCGAGAGCCTTTGAGAACATATCCGCCAACGGAACGACTCCGTCGTGTCCCCATTCAAGATTCGGCGCGAACTCAATTGTTCCGTTATAATAGTTACCATTGGGCGCGCCAATTCCCATTGCCTTGATTTTATCTATTCCACCCACCTGGTCAATGATAATCTTGAGCGCGTCTACAGACGCCTTAACATAGTCGTCCACATTATTATAACCCTGTGTCTTGATGGCTGTTGTGACCTTTATGTCTCCTCTGCTGTCCACGATACCGAAAACAGAGTTTGTTCCACCTAAGTCCAAACCGATTACATACGGTTTCATTACTGGTTCTGCATTCATGTCTTTATTATTTTATAGTTAATTAATAGTAATAAACCTACATCGCAACGCACCCCATCATGGCTGAATAACGCCACACAACACAAGGGCATTACACCCCGTCAGGTGCACTGACTTTCATAGGCAAAGGTATTAAAAAATACTCACAACGCACAAAGTTTGCAATAAAAAATTTGTCCATATCATATAAAATTCGCAATTTTGCACATGATATGCCGTTTCCGTTTCACATAGACATACTCGATTTAATATTCAAAGGAATATTAATCGGAATATTTGTATCTGCGCCGATGGGGCCGGTCGGGATTCTGTGTGTTCAGAGAACACTCAACAAGGGTCGCTGGTACGGATTCGTAACAGGTGTCGGTGCCGCGATAAGCGACATCATATACGCGCTTATCACCGGCTTTGGAATGAGTTTTGTAATGGATCTTATTACAAATCCCAAAAACCTTTTCATTCTGAAAATAACAGGAAGCACACTGCTTCTTCTGTTCGGTATATACTGCTTCATGAGCAACCCCACGAAAAACATGCACATCAGCGGCAACAAGAAAGGGACGCTCATATACAACGGTGTGACCGCTTTCTGGGTGACATTCCTAAACCCGCTGATAATATTCCTGTTCATGGTGCTCTTCGCCCAGTTCTCTTTCGTGATTCCCGACCATCCGCTGGAGATGTCCATAGGCTATCTCAGCATCATATGCGGAGCCATTCTATGGTGGTTCGGACTTACCTGGCTCATCGACAAGATACGCGGACAGTTCGACAACAAGGGCATAATCATAATAAACAAGATTATCGGGTGTCTCGTCATAATCATTTCACTGATTATACTTATCGGCACAGTCTTCAATCTCTATACATTCCATTACTGACGGCTGTTGCCTTGACGGCAATGCAGAAGACACCGTCACACGACGCCCACCTATTATAAAATTTTTCACATACAATGTATATAGCACAGGAATTGCACGAAAAGAATATAGCCGAATACGTTCTTTACATGTGGCAGATAGAGGATTTGATACGCGCCTACGGATGCTCTCTATCACGCATAAGCAAGGAATACATTTCCAGATTCGGATATACCGATGAACAGAAAGAGGAAGTGACTGACTGGTACGGCAACCTTATACGGATGATGAACATTGAAGGGAAACGCCAGGGTGGACACCTTCAGATAAACACAATAATAATACAGCAGCTTAACGAACTGCACAACAGCCTGCTGCAAAGCAGCCGCTTCCCGTTCTACAATGCGGAATACTACAAGGTGTTGCCGTTCATCGTGGAACTGAGAAACAAAGGTGACAGAAACCTCAATGAGATAGAAACATGCATGAACGCCCTGTACGGCACAATGATGCTGCGGCTTCAGAACAGGCAGATAAGCCCCGACACAGAGCATGCGATAAAGGAGATATCGACATTCATCGGAATGCTGAACGATTATTATATGAAAGACAAAAAGGAAGGTTTGATTTTTGACGAAGACTAAAAATACTGAGACAATATGAACATCTTGATTACAGGCTGTAACGGACAGCTGGGAAACGAACTCCGCTTAATTGAGAAGAACTATCCGCAACATACTTTTTTCAACACCGATGTGAATGAGCTCGACATCACCGACGCTGAAGCCATCGGAAGGTTTGTGTCGTCCAACAGCATAGATGTCATCATCAACTGCGCGGCATACACGGCTGTAGACAAGGCAGAGAGCAACAGCGGACTGTGCAGGACGCTCAACGCAGAGGCTCCTGCATATCTTGCCGAGGCTGTCGCCAAGAGAAACGGTCGCATGATACAGGTTTCCACCGACTACGTGTTCGACGGAACAAAACACACGCCATACGTGGAGACAGACACTCCGTGCCCCGACAGCGTATACGGAAAGACCAAGCTCGACGGTGAGAAAGCAGTCATGCAGGCTTGCCCCGATGCCATGATAATACGCACGGCGTGGCTCTACAGCTCTTTCGGAAACAACTTCGTGAAGACAATGATGCGCCTCGGCAAAGAAAAGGAGCAGCTCAACGTAATATTCGACCAGATAGGCACGCCGACCTATGCGCGAGACCTTGCCATAGCGATAATGACTGCCGTTGAACATGGCATCGTACCGGGAATCTACCATTTCTCAAACGAAGGTGTCATAAGCTGGTATGACTTCACGAAAGCCATACACCGTCTGAGCGGCATAAGCACATGCCACGTACGCCCGATACACACATCCGAGTATCCCACACCGGCATCACGGCCGCATTATTCGGTGCTCGACAAGACAAAATTCAAGCAGACCTACAATATCGAAATACCTTATTGGGAGGACAGCCTTGCCGAATGTATCACCATACTAAACAAATAGACGATGAATCAGGAGATTTCAAGAAGAAGGACATTTGCAATAATATCACATCCGGATGCCGGAAAGACCACACTCACCGAGAAATTCCTGCTGTTCGGCGGACAGATACAGGTGGCAGGAGCCGTAAAAAACAACAAGATACGCAAGACCGCCACATCCGACTGGATGGAGATAGAGAAGCAGCGCGGAATATCGGTCTCGACCTCAGTGATGGAGTTCGACTACAACGGATATAAGATAAACATACTCGACACACCCGGTCACCAGGACTTCGCTGAGGACACCTACCGCACACTGACAGCCGTCGACTCTGCGATAATCGTAGTGGACGGTGCCAAAGGTGTGGAGACACAGACACGCAAACTAATGGAAGTGTGCCGCATGCGCAACACGCCTGTCATCATATTCATCAACAAGATGGACCGCGAAGGACGCGACCCGTTCGACCTGCTCGACGAACTTGAGGAAGAGCTGAGCATAAGCGTGCGCCCTCTCTCGTGGCCCATCAACATAGGAGCGAAGTTCAAAGGCGTATACAACATATACGAGAACAAGCTCGACCTGTTCAAGCCCGACAAGCAGCGCGTTACCGAAAAAGTTGAGGTTGACGTCAACAGCGAGGAGCTGGAAAGCCACATCGGAGAGCAGGATGCCAGACAACTGCGCGATGACATCGAACTGATAGACGGTGTCTACCCTGAGTTCGATGTGGAGTCATATCGCGCCGCAAAGGTGGCTCCGGTGTTCTTCGGCTCCGCACTCAACAACTTCGGTGTGCAGGAGCTGCTCAACTGTTTTGTAGAAATAGCTCCGTCGCCAAAGCCCACAAAGGCTGAGGAGCGCGACATCGACCCGGAGGAGCCGAGATTCACGGGATTCATATTCAAGATAACCGCCAACATCGACCCCAACCACCGCTCATGCATCGCCTACTGCAAGGTGTGCAGCGGAAAGTTCGAGCGCAACCATCCTTATCTGCACGTGCGTCTTGGCAAGACGGTGCGCTTCTCTTCGCCAACACAATTCATGGCACAGCGCAAGAGCACCATTGATGAGGCCTATCCGGGCGACATCGTAGGACTGCCCGACAACGGCATATTCAAGATTGGCGACACGCTGACAGACGGAGAGCAGCTTCACTTCCGCGGACTGCCGTCGTTCTCGCCGGAAATGTTCAAGTACATAGAGAATGACGACCCCATGAAGTCAAAGCAACTTGAGAAAGGCATCAGCCAGCTCATGGACGAGGGTGTGGCACAGCTGTTTGTCAACCAGTTCAACGGACGCAAGATTATCGGAACTGTCGGACAACTGCAGTTTGAGGTCATTCAGTACAGGCTTGAGAACGAATACAACGCAAAATGCCGTTGGGAACCGGTACATCTTTACAAGGCATGCTGGATAGAAAGCGACGACGAGGCGGAGTTTGAGTCGTTCAAGAAACGCAAGTTCCAGTATATGGCAAAAGACCGCGAAGGGCGCGATGTGTTCCTTGCCGACTCCGGCTACGTGCTCAGCATGGCGCAGCAGGACTTCAAGCACATCAGGTTCCACTTCACATCAGAGTTCTGACAACACAAAGCAAGTTTTTCACATAAGCAGTGCATGACTGTAGGTGACGGGCTCACGCTCCTCTGCCACGACACAGTCATACACTGCTTTTCTGTTTTCCAGTCTGCGAATCACACATTCGCATCCTACGGCACACACCTCCCGAGCCAGTTGCCTACGATGGTCTTGCCCTGAGGCGTAAGCACGCTTTCCGGATGAAACTGTATTCCGCGCACGTCATACTCCCTATGCCTTACCGCCATTATCTGTCCGTCATCAGCGACAGCCGTCACCTCCAGACTGTCAGGAAAACCGCTTCTGTCAATAACCCAACTGTGATAACGTCCGACATAAAAGCGTTCGGACAGACCGTCGAAGATACAGTCGTCCACCAGCTTACGGCATTCGGTCTGCATTCCGTGGCACACCGACTTCATGTTCACAAGCCGCGCGCCGAACACCTCGCCTATTGCCTGATGGCCGAGACACACTCCCAGCAAAGGCTTTGAACCGCCATACGTTCTTACAACGTCCATCAGCATGCCCGCCTCCGAGGGGATTCCCGGACCGGGACTGAGAATGATGCCGTCGAACTCTCCCAGACTGCCCAAATCAAAACTGTCGTTACGGAGAACGGTCACATCGGCACCGAGTTCCTTTACCATATGTGACAGATTGTATGTAAAGGAGTCATAATTATCTACTATCAGTATTTTTTTCATAACATCATATATTTTCAGCCAGTTCAACAGCCTTGCGCAATGCCGCAAGCTTATTGTTCACCTCCTGCAGTTCGTAGTCCTCATCGCTTGCGGCGACAATGCCTCCGCCTGCCTGAAAGCACAGTTCATTGTTCCTGCTTATAAACGTGCGTATCGTTATCGCCTGATTCAGACTGCCGTCCAGTCCTATATAGCCTATACATCCTCCGTACGCGCCACGGCTGTGCGGCTCATATTCGCTTATCAGCTGCATCGCCCTCACTTTCGGAGCACCAGACAGCGTACTGGCAGGAAACGTGTCGATGAATGTCCTGACAGGATTGGAGTCTTTGTCAAGCGTTCCGCTTACACGGCTTACCAGATGTATGACATGCGAATAGAACTGCATGTCTTTAAAGAAATCAAGCTTCACTCCGTGGCAGTTACGGCTCAGATCATTACGGGCAAGATCCACGAGCATCACGTGTTCGGCATTCTCCTTAGCGTCGTTCCGCAGATACTCAGCCGCCTTGATGTCCTGTGCCTCACAACCGGTGCGTCCCGTCGTTCCGGCAATCGGGTCTATATATGCCCTGCCGCTCTCTATACGGCAATGTGTCTCAGGCGATGAACCGAAGATGCGGAATCCCCCGAAATCAAAATAAAACAGATACGGACTCGGATTGATGCTTCTTAACGTACGGTACAGTTTGAAGTCATCGCCTGTATATTTTTGCATGAACCGTCGCGAGAGAACTATCTGAAAGACGTCTCCTTTCAGACAATGCTGAATGCCCCGGCGTATGTTTGCCTTGTGCTCATCATCTGTCAGAGTGGAGACACATCCGCCGACAGCCCTGAAACCATACTCCCTTACAGTCAGCCTGTTTATGTCATGCTCCAGCATGTCAAGCTCGTCATTGGCGCAGTCTTCCGCATGCCCGCCACAGTTTTCCTCACACATCACGGTGACTGTCATTCTGCTGGTATAATGCTCGAACACTATTATGTCCTTATACATTATATATAATATGTCGGGAATGCCCCCGTCCTCAGTCAGCGTTGTCTTTACAGGGATATTCTCAAAATATTTCACGGCATCGAATGCCATATATCCGAACACCCCGCAACTGCATGCTCCGTCGCCTGAGACCCTGAACCTGCCGAGAAAACTGTTTATGGCGTCGTCGCAACCGAAGTACTCACTTATGCTGCGGGTCTCCAAAGAGCCGTCAGGGAATTTCATTTCCACCAGTCCGTCGCATACAGATATGCTTGCAATCGGATTTATTCCTATATACGACCTGCTGTTCGACGAGTCATGATAATCCGAACTTTCCATCAACACGCTTTGCGGGTAAAGGTCGCGCAGCCGCATATACACAGCCACCGGAGTGTTTATGTCAGCGAGCATTGTGCGCGTCTCCGTATGATAGGCATACACTGTTTTATCCATATCATGTAAATTTTTAAGTAGATGTTCTAAATTAATTGCAATCATATTGTGTGCTGTTCAGGAGCTACATTTCAAAGACGAAGAGGGAGTGTAGCGGGCTACACGACCGATGAGACTTTGGAATGAAGCCCCGAAGAGCGCACAGGATGACGACAAAGATATATATAACATATAAGTATTTTTATAATATCGGTTAATTTTGAACAGCTACTGAATCATCATACATATTGTTTTCTACATCTCTTCTTATTCCGCCGCATTTCAGAAGTCACCGTATTCGCCAGCCATACCTCTGTTGGCAAGATACGTACACACGTCCTTGTCTCCACGTCCGCTTATCGTAAGCACCACAACATCGTCAGGCGAAAAACTCATTTTCGGTAGTACGGCAAGGGCATGCGCGCTCTCGAGTGCAGGGATGATGCCCTCAAGGCGTGTCAGCTCATATCCTGCTCTCACCGCCTCGTCATCGTTTACAGCCATCACCTTCACCCTACCCTCATCTACCATATGCGCATGCATGGGACCTATACCGGGATAGTCGAGTCCGGCAGATATGCTGAACGCCTCTTCTATCTGTCCGTCCGGTGTCTGCATCACGAGCGTACGCGCGCCGTGCAGGATGCCTTCCGTTCCGCAATGCACCGTAGCCGCCGTCCGTCCCGAGCCGATGCCGCATCCTCCCGCCTCGGCAAGTATCATCCTCACACGCATGTCGTCGGCATAATGATACATCGTTCCGGCAGAGTTGCTTCCTCCTCCGACACAGGCTATGAGATAATCCGGATAGTCGCGTCCTGTCTTTTCCTTCAGCTGCCATCTTATTTCCTCTGAAATGACACTTTGCATTCTTGCCACAATATCAGGATACGGGTGCGGTCCCATTGTGCTGCCTACGATATAGAATGTGTCATTCGGATGCGAGCACCAGTCGCGTATGGCTTCCGAGCAGGCGTCGCTCAGCGTCATGTTTCCGGTCGTCACCGGATGGACCTCCGCGCCGAGCATCCTCATACGTTCCACATTCGTATGCTGACGCTCCACATCTGTCTTGCCCATGAAAATCTCGCATCTCATGCCCATGAGCGCGCACACGGTTGCCGTAGCCACTCCGTGCTGTCCGGCACCTGTCTCCGCTATGATGCGTGTCTTTCCCATCCTGCGTGCCATCAGTATCTGCCCCACCGTGTTGTTTATCTTATGCGCTCCGGTATGGTTCAGATCCTCACGTTTAAGATAAAGCCTGCATCCGTATTTTGCGCTCATGCGTCTTGCATGATACAACGGAGACGGTCTGCCCACATAGTCTCTGAGCAACTCATGATATTCCTTCCTGAACTCCTCACTGTCTATTATGCTGCGGTATGAGTCCTGCAGATCGGTCACACACTTGTGGAGAATCTCCGGCACATACGCGCCTCCGAAACGTCCGTAATACCCGTTTCTGTCAGCAATACAGTTTCCACTCATATTCTTTTTCGTTTTAATCGTGTTTACATTATGACTCGCCGCATATCACAATCCGAGAGTCTGATACAGGGCGTCGGCTGCCTTCTCGGCATCCCCGCATTCATTGAGCAGCGTCACAAACCTGCTTCCTATTATCGCTCCCGCCGAATACTGCCGGGCACTGTCGAGAGTCTGCCTGTTGCTTATGCCGAAACCGGTCATGCACGGATTCTTAAGTCCGAGACTTTCCACATGCCTGAAGTACTCCGTGGCACTGCCGTCAAAACTGTCTCTTGCCCCTGTGGTGCCCGCACAGCTCACCATGTATATGAAGCTTTCGGTGTTATTGTCTATAAGACGTATGCGTTCATCGTCCGTCTCCGGGGTAATCATCATTATCACGCTCACTCCGTATTTGTCCGCAAGAGGCTTTACACTTGCAAGATAATCGGCAAGAGGCAAATCAGGGATGATGACTCCAGACACCCCGCAGTCGACACACCTCATGAAGAACCGCTCCAAACCGTGGCGCAATATCACGTTGAGATAGCACATGATGACTACCGGAACGGTTATCTCCGCCCTCACCTCGTAAAGCTCTGAGAGTATACCGTTGAGAGTGGTGCCGTTTTTAAGCGACACAGACGCCGCGTGCTGAATCACCGGTCCGTCGGCAAGAGGCGCGCTGAACGGCACACCCACCTCCACCATATCCACGCCTCTGCCCTGCAGTGCCTTCAGCACTTCGCCTGTGTTTCCGGCTACCGGACATCCCGCGCAGAAATATACTGACAACAGCTTGCGCTCACCGCGTTCTGCGAACATTCTGTTTATTCTGTTCATAATAGATGTTTTTTGTTCCAACGACATGAGAAAGACAGGCTTCCTGGTATCTGCCTTTTGCGCTAACTACGCAGCCTTTCTATAAAATCGGCGACCTTCGCCGCGTCCTTGACTGCCGGAGCCGTCTCGAAACGCGAGTTTATGTCCACGCCCGCAAACATGGGATGCGATATCATCCTGATTCTGTCAGCGTCTTCAGGACCTATGCCTCCGCTCAACAAGAAAGGCGTCTGGCATGAATAAGAGTCAAGCGCATCCCAGTCGAACTGCCTGCCGCTGCCTCCACGTTCCTCACACGCAGTATCAAAAAGAAACATGTCAACATGTCCCTCATACTCCGCACATTTCCCGAAATCGGCTCTTCCCGAAACATGAATCGTCTTGATGATTTTCAGTCCTGACCGGATATCAGGGTCAATCGTGCGGCGCAGGTTGTCTATCATCACCGTGCTCTCGTCCCCATGCAGCTGCACACAGTCGAGTCCGTAGTTGTATACTCTCGTGATGATGTTCTGAGGCATGTCGTCAGCAAACACTCCCACGAGCGTGATGCCATCAGCCGGCTTGCGCCCGCAGCCGTTTCCGGCGGCGAAACGCCTGTCCGGGAAATCGGGAATGAGTCCCGAACGCGAATTCACCATACTCACATAGCGCGGGCTTTCCTTGCAGAACACGAGCCCCGCCATGTCGGCTCCCGCCTCCTTCACAGCGCGAATGTTTCCGGCATCGCGCATGCCGCATACTTTTACTATCATAATATTATATTTTAATTTTTGAAATAAAGTCAGCCAAAGCCTTGCCGGGGTCGGGACTGCTCATGAAATGTCCGCCGACAAGAAAACCTCTGTATCCTGCATCACGCAGAAGACTCACCACGGAAGGGTCGGAAAGTCCGCTCTCGCTCACAAGGCACGCGCCATGCGGAAGGTCAGAGACAAAGCGGAAGGAATTTGCCACATCGGTAACAAACGTGCCGAGATTGCGGTTGTTCACTCCGAACATGTCAGGGTCGCAGTCGGCATGTTCCAGTTCGCGGGCGGCGTGCATCTCAAGCAGAACCTCCAGCCCGAGACCGCGTGCCACACGCGCAAACGAGCGGCACGTGTCCACAGTGAGCACCGAAGCGATGAGCAACACAGCCGAAGCCCCGCTAAGACGCGCCTGAAAAAGCTGATACTCGTCAACTATGAAATTCTTATACAGCACGGGCAAAGTGACGCCTGAAGCCAGAGCCTCGCCCACATTGCCGTCGCAACCGCCGAAAAAGCGGCTGTCTGTCAGTATGCTCAACGCCGCGGCTCCGTTGTGCTCGTAGTCGTGTGGCACCTTGTCAGCGCGCGCGTCACGGTTTATCCATCCTGCCGAAGGCGACTTGCGCTTGAACTCGGCTATGATGCCCGTCGCCGAGTCCATAACGGCTTTCCTCATGGACGGACGCTCCGCCCCGTCACCGCGCTCCATGTCACGCTCTGCCATGGCATGAATCTCACGGTCAGGAAGCGTCTGCCTGAACCGCCTCACCTCCTCCTTCTTGCAGGCTACTATATCCTGAAGTATATCTCCCATCATGAATTTATCTCTGCGAATTTACGGAATGTGGCAAGAGCCCTGCCGCTGTCTATCGACTCGCGGGCGATGTCGATGCATTCACCTATGCTCTTGCGTCCTTTTTCATATACCTGTATGCCGAAAGCGGCGTTGGCTATCACAATGTCTTTCTGTGCAGGCAATGCCCTGTTCTCAAGCACACTGTCGAATATCTCGGCTGCCTGCATCTCGTCCGCGCCTGCCGACAGTTCCTCGGGACCTGCCGTCAGTAGTCCCAGTTCAGACGGACTGAACACACGCTCGTAGTCGTTTGTCGTGACCTTGAAGTCTCCGGTGAGCGATATCTCGTCATATCCGTCGATGCTGTTTACTATGGCGTAGTCGATGCCTATCTCACGATACACGCTGTCATAAAGGCGCATCTGGTCGAGCGTTGCCACTCCGAGCATCTGGCAAGAGGGGCGCGACGGATTCACTATCGGTCCGAGCAGGTTGAAACATGTGGGAAACTGCAAAGCCTTACGCAAAGGACCGACACACTTCATAGCCCTGGCGAAAAGCTGGGCATGCAGATAGGCTATGCCGCACTCGTTTATGGAGCGGTTGAGCTGAGCCGTGTCGCTGGTGAACTTCACGCCATGGCATTCTATCACATTGGACGCTCCGCTTGTCGACGTGGCGGCATAATTGCCGTGCTTTGCCACCTTGTAGCCCGCGCCGGCTATGACAAAGCATGCCGTGGTGGAGATGTTGAACGTGTTCTTACGGTCGCCTCCCGTACCTACTACGTCGATGTAGCGGTCGCAGTCGAGGACGGCAGGCACACCGGTAGCAAGAATGCCGTCGCGGAAACCGAGCAGTTCGTCCACTGTTATGCCGCGCATCTGTATGCCGGTAAGCAGAGCGGTGAGCTGCTCGTTGGAATACATGCCGCGCGTTATGCCCACAAGGATGTCACAAGTCTCCTTCCTTGTGAGGCTTTCATGATTGAGTATTCTTTCCAATAATTCTTTCATAATGACATTACATTAAGTTTTCGGGATTAAACCGTATATATAACAAAAAGGAGACCTGTCGCAAGAACAGGCCTCCTATGAATATCTTTACAAGTTTTCACACGGCAGTGTTGCTCACGACTTTTTCAATCTTGAGAAACGCCACCACCATGATGTGAACATTACATTTTTCATATTGTCTCGTTTAATACTTGTCATAACATGCGCCATCACGCTTTTTCAGGAAACGGTATTCCCGGCATTAGCGGACAGTCTGAATGACTCTGATGTTGCAAAACTACACATTTTTATCAAACTGACAAACTTTTTGCATGTTTTTTTTGTAATTTCTTGTAAATGTAATCATGTCACACATTAATATATATACATTGTTTACATCGTCATAAGTAAGCATACGGTGAGGAGGTGACGGGTGGACGGCAGTGTCGGAAGCATAGCCATGACACGGAACGGACAACACATAAAAATGTAAAATACAGACATCATGATAATGGCATATGTTAAATCAGCCGCCGCAGGAGGCGGTTGTTTACGACAGACAGCTGAATGGCGTCCGAAAACGCGCATTTTCATAGCCATACGTATAGCACTGCATATCAGGGCATTATGCCGGTACACCGTCACGACAGCATTTTCGCATCATTGCGGAAAAGGCTTTTCCGCCTTACGGAAGAGGCTTTCCGGCAATGCGAAACACGCTTTACGGACACACGAAACACACCGTCCGGAACGCCGGAAGAGCCTTTCCGGCACATCCGGCACATCCGGAAGAGACCGCAGTTGGCATGAAACGCACGTGCAGAACGCAAAAAGACGCACTGCGGAAGCCGGAATGGGAAATGCCGGGGCATAATATGCCTGCCCGATTTAACTTAAAAAATCAAAATGCGAAGACATCCTGCGGCATACCGGACCATACGGCTTTAGAAGCGAATCAGGCATTATGCATCATCCGTGTTACGTACTGACGTCACGCGGTTTTTGTTACTCTATTGTAGAATGCGCAATTGTTTGCACCGGACAAAAGCGCGGGACATAATGGCGGAAGCAGCACGGAATGCATACGCGGAGCCTGCGGCAAAACATAACAGTGGTTTGGGCGGTATGATGAAGTATTAACGGTTAAAGTAGGAATAATATTTAAAAATATACTGCAGGTATGTAATAAACCCGGTTATATGCCGTTATCTGAATATAAACAAGAACTAACAATTGCCTATGAAACATTTTACCCCTGAAGATCTGAAACCGTCGGAAATGACTCTTAACATCATCCGACAGATTGCATACACCTACAGAGTGATGAAAATAAACGGACACAACGAGGTGTACTGCCTTAACTGAAAATAGCGGACTGACATGGAAACATTGATATCACCGTCACTTCTTTCAGCAGACTTCCTCAATCTGAAAAACGAGATTGAGATGATAAACCGCAGCGAGGCGGACTGGCTACACCTCGATGTGATGGACGGAGTGTTCGTACCCAACATTTCGTTCGGATTTCCGGTAATAGACGCCGTGGCGAAAGCATGCACCAAACCGCTCGACGTGCACCTGATGATTGTGCATCCGGAAAACTACATCAGGCAGGTGGCAGCCACCGGAGCCATGATAATGAACGTGCACTACGAGGCATGCACGCATCTTCACCGTACGGTGCAGGAGATTCACGCCGCCGGAATGAAGGCTGCCGTGACTCTGAACCCAGCCACACCGGTGTGCGTACTGGAGGATATAATAAACGATGTGGAGATGGTGCTGCTCATGAGCGTCAATCCCGGTTTCGGCGGACAGAAGTTCATAGCCAACACATTAAACAAAGTGGAGAGGCTGCGCGCACTCATAGACAGGTCGCAGAGCAAGGCTCTCATCGAGGTGGACGGAGGTGTTCAGGCTGAGACAGCCCCCATGCTGGTAAGAGCCGGAGCCGACGTGCTGGTGAGCGGAAGCTACATATTCAAGGCAGCCGACCCCATAGCCACAATCAGCTCTCTGAAACACACCTTGCAGCACGGCTGACAACGTCAGGCAAGCTGCAAGGCTATGTTGTTGTCTTTGGCAAGACGGCGCAGATTGAGTATGGCATAACGCATGCGCCCCAAGGCTGTGTTGATGCTCACGTTGGTTGTCTCGGCTATCTCCTTGAACGACATCTGCTGATAGAAACGCATGAAGACAACCTCACGCTGAGGCGCAGGAAGGGTGTTGAGCAGCTTGCGCACATCACGCATCACCTGTTCGTTGACAAAGTAGTTCTCTATGTTGCCCACCAGAAACTCGTTGCCGCACATGTTGGAAAGGTCGTTGTCGAGCGTCGGCTCCACTATCCTGCCAAGACGCTGCTCACGATACCAGTCCATTATCACGTTGTGGGCAATGCGCATTATCCATGCCCCGAACTTGCCGCTCGTGGTGTATTTGCGCTGCTGAAGCTTGGATATGACTTTCACGAAAGTCTCCTGAAAAATGTCATCGGCAGTGTTGCGGTCACGCACAACAAACAGAATATACGAGAAAAGCTTCGACTGATTACGCGACAGAAGCAAATCAAACGCCCTGTTGTTCCCATCGATATATGACAACGCCAACTCCTCGTCGGTCATATCGTGAATTGTTTTCATCTTTATTGATATTTTCTGATTCCTAAGTAGAGACTGTATCGATAGGCAAATATTTTTTAGTTCGTATATAAGATGAACAATAGTGGGGTTTAATGTTTACAAAGGTAAAGACTTTCAACGTAAACACCAAATTATTTAACAAAAAAGAGGTTGGCGCAGGATGCTACCAACCTCGAGGGACGATTTCGTAAATCTCGAAATCATAAAAATCATGTCGCAAATATAAACTTTTACTTTGACAATTCCAAATATTTCATACATAATTGCATCTTTTTTAACATTATCGTCACTGCATAACGCTTTTTGTCTACATTATGACGCATGAGAGTCTCACAGAAAGCCTGAGACTGCAATTTATTTAACCGAAAATTAATATTATATGTGTTGCAACTTTGAGTTATATTGTCTATCTTTGCTCTTGTAAAACATATTTTAATAACCAATAAAACATTATCACTATGAACAAAATTTTACGCATTTCATTGTTCAGTCTGTTGGCAATGCTTTCAAGCACAATATATGCCGAGACTGAAAAATTTGTCTTTACAGGCGATGAGGCTTATGGAATGACTCTATTAAGCGGGAGTACACAGGATTATAACCCCGATCCATATGAGTGCAAAGAAGGCAATGTGACACTCACGCTGGCAGGCAAGTCACGCTGGTGGAAAGGCTCTCCCAACCATCTGCGCACCTATACAGATGGCACAATCACAATATCTGTGCCCAACGAGTATATCATCACATCGATTGTGTTCTCATCGCCCAACAGCACTGCGAAGAACCTCAGCACAACCGTTGGTACATATGATAATAACGGAGGGACATGGACAGGCTCATCAAACAGCGTCAACTTCGCATGTAGTGCTACATCCCGCTTCAACACAATCGAGGTTACATATCAGAGTTCTGAGGCACCTGTAAAGAAGGATCCGCAGCTTGCGTTCAGCGAGACTGAAGTAACAGCAACCATAGGTGAGGCTTTCACAGCTCCTACTCTTACAAAAGAGACAACCGCAGACGTGACATATTCGTCAGACAATGAGGAAGTAGCTACTGTTGACGCTCAGACAGGAGCGGTTACAATCGTTGCTGTGGGAAATGCAACAATTACGGCTCAGGCTGAAGAGAATGACGAATTTGCATCTGGTTCTGCATCATACACCATAACGGTTAAGAACCCCGTTCTCACAGAAGTAACTCTTCCGTACTCAGAGTCATTCAAGGACGACCAGGGCTCGTTTGTCATCGAAGACGTTAATCTGTCTGATCTGACATACGTGTGGAAACATGATAGCAAATACGGTTACATGAAAGCATCGGCATACGCAGGCTCAAACAAGGCTGCTGAAAGCTGGCTTGTTTCTCCCACCATCAATATGACAGAAATCGCAGAAGCTACTCTCGCTTTTGACCAGTGCATAAACAAATACTTTGGAACAGTAGAGGACGAAGCGACACTTTGGGTAAAAGAAGAAGGCGGTGAGTGGAATCAGATTACAATAACCTATCCTACTCTTCCGGAATCAGGCAACTGGTCGGACTTTGAAACACAGACTGTTGACCTCACACCTTATGCAGGCAAGAAAATCAAAATCGGTTTCAAATATACAAGTACAGAAGAGGCTGCCGGCACATGGGAAATCAAAAACATTTCAATAACAGGCTTGGCAACCGGCATCAACAAGGTTGAGACAGACACAGAAGACGCAAATGCTCCTGTATACAACCTCTCCGGACAGCGTGTGAACGATTCTTACAAAGGCATAGTAATCAAGAACGGTAAGAAATATATCAACAGATAAGAAACTTACTGACTTCAAATAAAAACAGACAGCCGTGTCTTTCGGCTGTCTGTTTTTTGTTTACACTTCCACAACAGCATTTTCCGTATATGACGATTCTTCGCATGACGTCAAACTGAATGAAAGATTAACAACTGGAAACAAAAAAGGTTCCGGAAAACATCATGCTTTTTCCGGAACCTTTATTATTATATTTGAGTCCCCGACAAGGTCGGGACTACATTTTCTGACGGTTATTTCTCTGTTACGTCAGACGTCTTGCTCTTGCTTTTTGTCGCTGAAGCTGTTTTCTTTTTAACGGCAGGTTTGGCAGGCGCAGGTTTTGCGGCAGGAGCCGCCATAGCCTCCATCTCGGCACGGAGCTTTGTCTCGGCAGCCTCAATCTTCTCTATTTTGGTCTGCAAACGCACTATCTCCTTGTTCTTCATCTCAATCTCCTCGTCCTGATTCTTTATTGTCGTAAGAAGCGAACTGAGCTCGTCGTTGTCTATCTCATCAGGATAAAGAGAGTTCACACGGCTGATGAAGTCGCCCAGGATGTTCATGTAGTTGGTGAAAGCGTCAAACGCGCTGCTGTATATTCCGCGGTCAAGCCCCACGTTGGAAGGCTTTGTCGTCATCAGGCGGAAATTGTTTGATGCCTGCAGATAATCCCAGTCCTGATTTATACGCGGGTCGTTCGCGATGCGCACACGGTCTGCCACGCCATAAAGTTTGTCGAAAGCCTCACGCTGCATGGGGTTTCCGAGCCAGCTGCTTACGTCACGCTCCTCATCCGTCCAGCTCAAAGTGTCGGGTACATCAAGTGTCCCTACGCTGTTCACAGTCTCACATATCTCTGACGGAGTGGCAAATCCTATGTTGCGTTCTTTGGCACATGCGGGTATCGCTTTAAGGAATTCCAGTATGTTGCTCGACAAAGGCTGTGCGATGCCAAGAGCCGAAAGCTCCATGAAGAGGTTTATTATCTTCTCGTCTTCATTCAGGTTTGCGATTTTGTCCACATATCTGTCTGCGAACAACGGGAACTCTTCCCACTCGCTGTTGTTGAAGCGCAGAGATATGTCATCACTCAGATTGACATCGCGAAGCAACAGTTTCAGCTTAGGAGCTGTGGCACACGAATATACATAATGAGGAGATTTCCAGCCGAGAACATGCTTCGCGCCTTCAGTAAGCATGCCCTTGAAGCCCATGTCTGCCACCTGCTGACCAATGTCATCGCTGTATATAAGGGAAGAATTACGCAACACCTTGGGTGTCTGTCCGAAATATCCCTTCATCTTCTCACACTGTCTCTTCACCTCAGCGGCGAAACTCTCATGGTTGACAAGTGATGCAAGTCCGTGTGAATATGGCTCTGCGAGAAATTCCACACAGCCCGTCTCGTTAAGCTCCTGTAGCTTTTCTATCACCTGCGGTGCGTGTATCTCAAGCTGCTCCATGCCTACGCCGGAAAGCGAGAAAGCCACTTTGAAGTAGCCGTTGTGCGCCTTTATCATTTCCAGCAAGGTGTTCAGGGCGGGCATGTAAGACCGTTCCGCAATGTTGTTTATTCTGAACTCATTCTCATAATCATCATAATAATAATGATCTGTACCGATGTCAAAGAAACGATAACGTTTCAATTGTATCATCTGATGTATCTCGAAATATAAGCAAATCGTTTTCATAGATTCCCTGATTTATAGTTTATAGTTGATGGTTTATTGTACGTTCATATAGCTCTCTTATCCATGCGCCAACCTTCTCCCATGTAATCTGGTCGACCTCTTTCCTTCCTTCGCTCTGCAGATACTTGAAAAGGCTGTCGTTACTGCATATCGAATAGATAGCGTCGGCAAGCGCGTGGATGTCCCAATAATCCACTTTTATACAATTATTGAGTATCTCCGCGCATCCGCTCTGCTTGGATATTATGGTAGGAGTGCCGCATTGCATAGCCTCAAGAGGCGATATTCCGAACGGCTCGCTCACCGACGGCATTACGTATACGTCCGAGTCTTTAAGACATTCGTACACTTCCTTACCGCGCATGAAGCCCGGGAAATGGAAGCGGTCTGCTATTCCGCGTTCAGCGGCAAGGTATATCATTGCGTTCATCATGTCTCCGCTGCCTGCCATACAGAAGCGCACGTTCCTTGTACGGTGCAATACCATATTGGCAGCCTCAACGAAATACTCCGGACCTTTCTGCATAGTGATGCGCCCGAGGAACGTAACGACCTTGTCCTTTCCCGTATGATCCGGGCGTGGAATGTCCTGAAGCTCCTGCCTCAAAGGATAAACGGCATTATGAACGGTGAAACATTTACGCGGATCCTGATGGTACTGGTTTATCACAGTCTGACGTGTCAGCTCAGAAACACACATTATACAGTCCGCGTTGTCCATTCCGTCTTTCTCTATGGAATACACCGTTGGATTGACCTTACCGCGAGAACGGTCAAAGTCGGTTGCATGAACGTGTATGCACAAAGGCTTTCCGCTTACATATTTTGCATTTATTCCCGCCGGGAAAGTGAGCCAGTCGTGGGCATGGATAATATCAAACTCCTGCTGCCGCGCCACGACTCCGGCAATAATCGAATAATTGTTGATCTCTTCATGCAGGTTTGACGGATAGCCTCCGGCAAACTCCATGCACCCGAGATCATTGACATGCATATAGTTGAAATCAGCATATATATGGTCACGCAACTTGTAATACAAGTCAGGAGACATAATATTGCCTATCCTGCTCTGCACATAATCATAACTGACATCGCGCCACGCGATAGGCACCGCGTTCATTGCCAGAATGTCGGCAGCGTGCTTGCTCTCATCTCCCCAAGGTTTCGGAAGACATAAGGTTATGCTGACGTCACCCTGCGCATGCAGTCCTTCCGATATACCATAATTCGCAGTAGCCAGTCCACCATATACATGAGGAGGATACTCCCATCCGAACATCAAGACTTTCATAACTAAAATCCTCCTTTACATTAATATTTATACTTTTCAAGAAACTCCAATGTACGCAGTATTTCCGCCACATTTATGGCAAAGGAAATGGCTCCTCTGCCGTTGAAAGGCGGATTTCCGTCAAACAACTCGGGGATTGTTCCGACACAATGGCGTGTCATCTCGTCTTCATATCCCACCATCTGGCGCTCTATAAAGCTCAGTCTTGTGCGCTTGTAAAGCCTGAGGCATGCCTCCATATAGAATCCGCCGAGCCACGGCCATGCCGTTCCCTGATGATAGGCATGGTCTCTTTGAGTCTGCGGACCGACATACATCGGGTTGTATCCTCCACTTTTCGGTGACAGCGAACGGAGTCCCTTCTGAGTAAGAAGTTCTCTTGTGCACATATCAAGAACACTCTTTTTCTGAGCCTTATCCAATGGAGAGTATTCCAGAGCGACTGCAAATATCATATTCGGGCGTACGCTCCAGTCAACATTGTCGCCGTCGACATAATCAAACAGATAGCCATGCTCATTGAAGAACGTGCTTACAAAAGAGTGCATACACAGTTCCGACATCTTCTCCAGACGCGACGCAGCCTCGAGGTCTCCACCGGTTGTCGCTACCGAAGAGCAGAAACACAGCGCGTTATACCATAATGCGTTGAACTCTACAATATATCCTGTTCTCGGAACGACAGGTCTGCCGTTCACTGTCGAGTTCATCCACGTGACGGCTTTTTCGCGTCCGTTGCTATACAAAAGACCGTTTTCTTTCAATATAAGGTTCGGATGCTTGCCGTCAATGATATAATATACGATATCCTTGAGCAATGCGCCATACATCTGGAAGCACTTCTCGCTTCCCACATGCTTCTCATACTGCTGTATTGCCCATACCGCCCATAGCAGTACGTCAGGCTGTTCAATCTCGTAAATCTTCACCGACAGCGGTTTGCCTTCCATAAACTCGCGCAGTCCGCGCTCCGCTGTCTTCATCACAAGTTCGAAATAATCCTGCTCCTCTATAGAGAGAGTAAGACCCGGAAGAGCGATGAACGTATCGCGCGCACGGCTCTTGAACCACGGATATCCGGCAAGAATATACCGGTCGTCATTGCTTGCCCTGTTATGGAACTGGTGAGCCGCGTTCACAAGACAGTGGAAGAAGTTGTCTCTCGGACTGCGCTCGCTCACCTCTTTGTCAAACAGTTGCTGAAGCTCTCCGGTGTTGCTGGCAGACGTGGACGCCGCAAAAACGACACTCTCTCCCTTCTTTATATCCATCTCAAAATATCCCGGAACATACAGGTCTTCGTTTGAGGCATATCCGCGTTCCTGTTCTTTGGGATATTCCACATTGCGATACCAGTCCGGCTGGAACACAAACGTGTTGCCCTTACTGAACTGCATGTAAAGATCCGGGTATCCGGCATACATGCATGTGGATATTCCGTTCTCCACATTGGAGTAATCACGTGAAGCCACAGAATTCTCATGGGTGAACTGCCTTACGCTCCGGAATGCAAGAAACGGCTTGAAACGCAGCTTTGTCTCCGAATGCGCGTCCACCAGTGTGTAGCGTATGAGAATCCTGTCCTCATAATGCTGGAACACCACTTCTTTCTTCAGCAGCACTCCTCCGACACGGTATAAGGTTGTAGGAACCTTGTCACAATCAAACTCACGAATGTATTTGTGTCCTTTCGGATTGAAATTCTCCCCGTTATACTTATGAAGTCCGAGATTGAACTCTGCTCCATGCTGTATAACAGTTGTATCAAGAGAGGACAGCAGCACATGATTTTCATCATCCAGCTCAGGGACAGGAACGACAAGCAGACCATGATACTTGCGTGTATTACAGTCAACTATTGTCGAACAGGAATAAGCGCCCGAGCGATTGGTCCTAAGCAATTCTCTTGAGAGAGACTCTTCGAGATTTGTCATCAGAGCTTTTTCAAATCGCAAATAACCCATAGTTTTAAGGTTTTATATTAAGTAATTATTATGGTTAGCTATCTTTATAGATTCTACATTAACACTTCCAAAGGTAATAATTTTTAATATAATCGCAAAGAAAATACATGCTTATTTTTGATAATAGGCACATTTTGCACATTTCTCCGAAGCATTTGCCGTAAATTCGTATATTATGAAATGACATTTACAAAATGCCGTATCATTGCGACATATAATGACAAGAGACACAGTGCAATGTACGGAGACGGCTGTCAAGGAAAGGTTACAGATATGTATAAGTCATGGTTTTGCTTCGGAATAATGTGCGGGAAGCCGTTCAGGAAAGGCTTTTCCACATAGCGGAGAAGGAAAGCATGCGCACGCCGGAAGCCTGAACAGGACAGCCCTTATGCACGCACGCGGATATCACTGCGGTATTATGAAATTGACGACCTCCTGCTCCACCGTTATATTAAACGGTCCGACGGGAGCGTTCATCATCCGTCCGTCTATACCGACAGGCGCCTTGTGAGCCTCCACCACTTCCACTTTCTGAGTGCGGTAAGGATGCACGCTCTTGTGATTGAGGAACTTTCCTTTAAGAAACAGGTATATTCCTTCAAACAACTGTGTCATTTCCGGATGATAAACCACAGAGACATCGAGCAAGCCGTTATACGGAACGGCATTCGGAGTCTGTCCGTAGCCCGATGCGTTTCCCACACAAACCGTCATGACATTGCGCTTCACGACATCCGTATTTATCTTCAGATGCATTCTGTATTCCATACGCTGGAATATCATAAGTATGAAAGAAGAGACGTATGAAAGCGTGCGCGATCCGAAAAATCGGCGCGTCCGGCGGCGTATGTTCATCACCGAAGCTATGAAACCAATATTGACACAGTTGAGGAAATATCGTCTGCAAGCCTCTCCCTTGCGGTTTGTGTATCTCACACATCCGAGATCTATCTTCCTCACACGATGGTTCTTCAGCGACTCCACAGCCTTCTCCGGTTCGCTTTCACGCAGTCCCCAGAAATGCGCGAAGTCGTTGATGATGCCGTTCGGTATCACTCCGAGCGATATCCCGTCGCGCACTTTCGCCTCCATTTGCATAAGACAGTTCACAGCATCGTTGAGAGCGGAGTCACCGCCCACAATGACTATTGTCTTATAGCCGTTGTTTATCATCATCCTGACAAGCCTTTCCACACCCGCCATGCTCTCGCTCTGCACGTAATCGAAGTCAATGCCGTTGTCCCGCAAACACTTCTCTATCTTGTTCCAGCGTTTGCTTTTGTGTCTTTTGTCGTCGTGTTTGGGACAGTAAAGAATGCCCCATCGCTTGTCATTATCCATATCGATGCTATGATTGTGTAACAATTAGTTTCCTTATATGTTCCAGCTTGTCAGCCAGTGGCATGTGCCAGTCTATCCAGTTTATGGTGAATCCGCGCCGCTCCATGCCTCTGAACCACGTCATCTGACGCTTTGCGAACTGGTGTATGGCTATCTCTAGACTCCTGAACATTTCGTCGCGGGTGATTCTGCCCGTCACGTATTCCGTCACATATTTATATTCCAGACCATAATAGATAAGGTCCTCCGCAGACAAGCCGCTGCCGAGCAGCCCTTCCACCTCCTCCACAAGACCGTGCCCAAGACGTTGTCTGAGCCGCTCTGTTATTCTCGCGCGCCGGCTTTCACGGTCGATGTCCACACCTATTATAACCGACTCCACCGGAGGAAAATCCCTGTTCGACGACGGATGACTCAGGTTATACTCCTCTATCTCTATTGCCCTCACCGCTCTCTGAGCCGTGTCCACATCAGAGCGGTTGTGCATACAGGAACGGTTGCGCGCCTTCATCTCTGTGAGAATAGCCGTAAGTTCCTCAAGCGTCTTGCCCGAAAGGCTCCGCCGCAGTTCCGCGTTCTGCGGCACGGTGGACAGCGAGTATCCCTTCAGCACACTTTCTATGTAAAGTCCGGAGCCTCCGCAGAGTATCGGCATGACGCCTCTTTGCCTTATCTCCGAATATATTTTATGGAAGTCGCGCTGGTATTCGTATATGTTATATTTGTATCCCGGGTCAACGATGTCTATAAGATGGTATTTTATCTGTGTCCCGTTCACCACATAATCGTCAAGATCCTTGCCTGTACCGATGGTCATCCCGCGATACACCTGGCGCGAGTCGGCACTGATTATCTCCGCTCCGGTCTCATAAGCCAGAGCTGCCGCAAGCGCGGTCTTTCCGCTTGCCGTCGGTCCCAATATGGTAATCAATTTTGACATCCGCCGACAAAAATAATAAAAAAAAGCCGTCCGGCAATACCGGACGGCTCTGTTTTTATCGGTATAAGCGAAGTTTTGCCATCTCAGGGCAGAAACCATAGGTCTCCGTCAAAGACAGCTCCGCTCCTTTGCGTTACTTATCCGTTAACCTTCTTCATGTGAGCGATAAGTTCGAGAACCTTGTTAGAGTAACCGATCTCATTGTCATACCAAGAAACAACCTTTACGAATGTGTCTGTCAGAGCGATACCTGCTTTAGCGTCGAAGATAGAAGTGCGTGTGTCGCCCAGGAAGTCTGAAGAAACCACAGCGTCCTCTGTGTATCCCAGTACACCCTTGAGCTCGCCCTCAGAAGCCTCTTTCATAGCAGCGCATATCTCAGCATATGTAGCCGGTTTTGCGAGGTTTACAGTCAGGTCTACTACAGAAACGTCAAGAGTAGGAACACGCATAGACATACCTGTCAGCTTGCCGTTCAGTTCAGGAATAACCTTACCTACAGCCTTTGCAGCACCTGTAGAAGACGGGATGATGTTGCCTGAAGCAGCGCGGCCGCCACGCCAGTCCTTCATAGACGGACCGTCAACAGTCTTCTGTGTAGCTGTTGTAGAGTGTACGGTTGTCATAAGACCGTCTGTGATACCGAACTTGTCGTTCAGAACCTTGGCTATAGGAGCCAGACAGTTTGTTGTGCAAGATGCGTTTGATACGAACTGTGTGCCCTTTACATACTTGTCGAAGTTAACACCGCAAACGAACATTGGAGTATCGTCCTTTGAAGGAGCAGACATAACAACATATTTAGCACCAGCCTCGATGTGAGCCTGAGCCTTCTCCTTTGTAAGGAACAGACCTGTAGATTCAACTACATATTCAGCCTCTACTTCGTTCCACTTCAGGTCAGCGGGGTTGCGCTCTGCTGTAACGCGGATTTCCTTGCCGTTGACAATGAGCTTGCTGTTCTCAACGTCTACATCGATAGTACCGTTGAAAGCACCGTGCATTGTGTCATACTTGAGCATGTATGCCAAGTAGTCAACCGGGCAAAGATCGTTGATACCTACTACCTGAATGTCATCGCGGTTCTGTGCAGCGCGAAAAACGAAACGGCCGATACGACCAAATCCGTTAATACCAATTTTTATCATTTTACTTTATGTTTTATAAAGGGTTAAAATATATTATCCTTAAATACGGGGTGGCTGCCGACAGTCAGAATCCGGGGTTGTCGGCACGCCCCGACGCGAATATCGCAAATAAATTCACTTTTCTTCGTCTGACGTGTGCAAAGTTACAAAATAAATTCTATATTTGCATCGAATTACAGTATTAAATAATATAAAATTCAAGTATGAAAAGTTTCTTTAAAGAGTTTAAGGATTTCGCCATTAGGGGCAACGTTGTCGACATGGCTGTGGGTGTAATCATCGGAGGCGCTTTCGGGAAGATTGTGTCGTCCATGGTGAATGACATAATAATGCCTCCGATAGGCTGGCTGATAGGTGGAGTGAACTTCAACGACCTGAAAGTGACCCTGCCGTCCATCCATGATGCAGCAGAGGGCGTGGCACCGGCGACAATCAACTACGGCAGTTTCATACAGACTGTCATCGACTTCACCATCATCGCTTTCTGTGTTTTCCTCATGATAAAGCTCATCAACAAGATGATGAAAAAGAAAGCTGAGGAGAAGGAAAAGCCCGCAGCTCCGGCACCTTCCAAGGAAGAGGTTCTGCTTACGGAGATACGCGACATCCTGAAAGAGAAGAAATAAGGCTCGCGCGGGACGCGTACAGCCAATTCAGCCCGACCCGGTCTTAATACAGTTATGGCTGTTTTATAATCTATTGTCGACTTTCTTTATTTTTTCCGCGCTGATGCCGCCATCCTGTTTTCCGATTTTTGCACGTTGATGCCCATCACATCCATACAAAAGAGCGATAAAAACAGCATGTAGGCAGAACGAAGTGCTGATGGAACAAAATGACCGATTAGGGTTTAAGTCCGGTCTTTCGGAACCGGACTTTTTCATTTACATCCAAGCATACAATCTTTTCCGCAAGACCGTCATGGCGCGTTCCCGGTGTCATGGCATATAACACACGTCCGTCCCCCTCCACGACAGCCGAACAGCAATTATGTCCGCACTCCTTCCACTACGCATGTCTGGACGACAGGAATGATGGCGGCAATGAGGCGTAATGCGCATTGCGCCATATGTGAAAACCGTCATGAAAGGGCAAAGACGTCCTGACAGCGGGCAATGGCTGTATGTGCAGCATGAGGCATGAGGCGGCATTTCACATTTATATATAACGCACCGGAAGGACACGGCATGGCTCTCCCTTAATGACTCCCCTGCCGCACAGAGATGGAATTAACTTAAATCCGAGATTATTTTAACACTCCGATTTTCCTGCTTACAGAATGCGTAACAGCAGGAAAAGCCTTCCGGAAGTCATGAAAAATGTCTTCCGCCAACAGTACGCAGGCGTTCTTCACTCCCGAAAAGCCCGTTCCGCAATGCGTGGAAGGCTCTCTGACGACACCAGACAGCACGTTTGGCACTACAGGAAAGCCTGTTTCGCAAGTCCGAAAGCACCGTTCCGCACGACAACAATAAGACTTCCGGAGCACATTATTTCACAATCTACTGACTGACAACGCATTGCGCAAACCGCTCATTTCCGAGCCATACGCGGCAAAAAAGAATCCGGCTGGAAATACGCGAGTATTGCGGACATACGCATCCGGTGATTGCCGGTTTTAATTGTCTTATTTCGCATATCTCAGACTAATGGCCTCCGCATCCATGCAGTATATCCTCCTTACATATATAAAGACGCTCCCGAACACCGGAACATAATGACACAAGCACCGGCTTCGCGGTTGTCCACCCCTGCATTTTGTCATGTAGTGTTTGCAATTTGCGGTAAAAATACGACAAATGGTTTTGTTTCTATCCGTAAAAGTATTACCTTTGCAATATAAATTAATAAAAATTTACAGTTGTTTTATCTTTCAGGATATTCAAGGAAAACTAAAGACAAGAGGAAAAATGAGATTACTGACATTCAGACCGAAACTTATTTCAACGCTCAGAAACTACAACCGGAAGACCTTCATGGCTGATGTCATGGCAGGAGTGATAGTGGGCATCGTGGCTCTGCCGCTTGCCATAGCCTTCGGCATAGCCTCGGGAGTGACACCGGAGAAAGGCATCATCACCGCCATAGTGGCAGGCTTCATCATCTCGATGGCAGGAGGCAGCAAGGTACAGATAGGCGGACCCACCGGAGCTTTCATCGTAATAATATATGGTATAATACAGCAATACGGCATGCAAGGGCTCACCATAGCCACGCTCATGGCTGGAGTGTTCCTGCTGCTCTTCGGACTTCTGCAGCTGGGCACCATCATAAAGTTCATTCCCTATCCCATAATTGTGGGATTCACCAGCGGTATTGCCGTCACGATTTTCACCACACAGATAAAGGATCTGTTCGGAATGACAATAAGCGACATGCCGTCAGACTTCACCGAAAAGTGGATAGCCTATTTCCGGAATTTCCACACTGCCGACATGTGGAGTGTTTTAATAGGTGTGATGAGCATCGTCATAATATCCGCCACACCGAGATTCAGCAAGAAGATTCCCGGTTCGCTCATAGCCATAATACTGATGACACTGTTTGCCGCAGTACTTAAAAACCGGTTCGGAGTGATGTCCGTAGAGACCATTGGCGACCGTTTCTCCATTAACTCAGGGCTTCCCGACGCGCAACTGCCTGAAATGACGTGGGCGACAGTGAAGGCTCTCGTGTCTCCGGCATTCACCATCGCCATACTCGGAGCCATAGAGAGCCTGCTCTCGGCTACGGTAGCAGACGGTGTGACGGGCGACCGTCACGACTCCAACACCGAACTTATGGGTCAGGGAATAGCCAACCTCGTATCTCCACTTTTCGGAGGCATACCTGCAACGGGAGCCATAGCACGCACCATGACCAACATCAACAACGGAGGAAAGACGCCGGTAGCCGGAATAGTACACGCTGTGGTGCTGCTGCTCATATTCCTTTTCCTTATGCCGCTGGCAAGATACATACCGATGGCATGCCTTGCCGGAGTGCTCGTGGTGGTGGCATACGGCATGTGCGGATGGCGTTCGTTCGTGACGCTTCTGAAGAATCCGAAGAGCGACATAACCGTACTTGTAATAACATTCCTGCTGACCATCATCTTCGACCTGACCATCGCGATAGAAGTGGGACTGATAATAGCATGCCTGCTCTTCATGAGACGAATGGCGGAGACGACAGACGTGAAGGTGGTGCTCGACGAGATTGACCCCTACGAGGACACCGACCTCGAACACGAGAACAACGAACACCTCGCCATACCCAAGGGTGTGGAGGTGTATGAGATAAACGGTCCTTACTTCTTCGGTGCCGGAAACAGATTCGAGGAAATAATGGCTAATATGGGCGAGAGACCGAAAGTGCGCATAATAAGAATGAGAAAGGTGCCGTTTGTAGACTCCACCGGCATACACAATCTGTCGAACATGTGCCTGATGAGCCAGAAAGAAGGAATAAGGATTGTGCTTTCGGGCGTGAATCCGAAGGTGCACAAGGTGCTCGGACATGCAGGATTCTACGACATGATTGGCGAAGAGAACATATGCAGCCACATCGACATCGCACTGGCAAAGGCAAAGGAAATTGTGGAAAACGGCAGTGTGCGGCAGCATACAGTCCGCTGAACATAGGACAAACATTAACTGAAAAGAGGCAGAAAGGCGGAAACATGCTACGGTTTCCGCCTTTCTGCCTGCATATACCGGTCCTCTCACACGTCCCGAAGCCTAATCCTTGCCACACGCCCGACTGCCGCTCATCCGAACACCACCAGCTCTCTTGGCAACTCAATGGTCTTCTTGCGCTCAAACCAGAGTCTGTTGCTGCCGCTGATATGCCTCACGGTGTGTCCCGATATGATGTAATAACGCAAGGCGTAGGCGTCCATATGTTCGGCAAAAGCCGCTTTTATGCGCGAGCATTTCTCGTTCACGGCATTGTTGAGCGGATTGGTAAGCCGCCCGACACTCTCTCTTATCACCTGCCGGCTCACCCTGTTGCACATCGGAGTATATATTTCCGCAAGCTCGTCGGCATAGTCACGGAGTCGCTTGAACTCTATTCCCTCAACATGATTGAGAAAAAGGATGTATAGAGCCTTGTGCAGAGGCGACAGCTCAACCTCCTTGTTCCATTTGGCAAGTATGAAACGATAGTCTGGCGTAATACGCAGTACACTCAGGCTGTCGCGCGCCGCCTCCACGCACAGCCGCTCAAGATTGACACCGCCTATGCCTTGCAGCATAAGGTCGTAGCGTCCCTCAGCCTGAAGCTCCGTGCATATTCTGCGAAGCAGTTCCACTTTTTCGTCGTTGCTCATACGTGTGTCATGAATTACTCGTCGTGGTCTTCAAAGATTGTAGTGGAGAATTTCCTCCAGTATTCCTTCATCTTTTCCACTATGTGTCTGGACGACGGAAGTTCGTCTTTCATTACGTTATCATCGTCATTACGTGCATCACCGCATTCCTGCCCGTCACTGTTTTCCGTATCAGCCGCCGCCTCAAAGATGTCCGCCGGTGTGGTTTCTACGGTGTTTCTCTTAGTCTGTCTGCGTCCCTTGCCATAGAGTTTCTCTATTATCATGTTCAGATATTCCCCGTCGGTAAGGTCGAGTTCCTTCATCTTCTCCTCATCCCAAAGCCTGTTCTCGAATCCTGTCGCGAGAATGGTGAGCTTCACATCCTGTCCGAGAGAGTCGTCCCGGGCTATTCCCCATATGACGTCGATGTCGGGATTGAGCGAATCGGTGAACGCGTCAATCTCGTCCATCTCATCCACATACAGCTCCGCCTCCGAACTGGTATATATGTTGAACAGAATCCTCTGTGCCTTGTCAATGTCGCTTCCGTAAAGAAGCGGAGAGTTGAGAGCGTCCTCAAACGCCTTTTCCACGCGGTGCTGCCCTGACGCCCTTCCCATTGCCATAATAGCTCCGCCGCCATTACGCATGGTGGTCTCCACATCGCGGAAGTCGGTGTCGATGTTTCCGGTGATGGTGATAAGCTCAGAGATGCTCCTTGTGGCGTTGCACAACACCTGGTCGGCACGCCTGAACGCTTCCGTCACCGGTATGTGCTCGCTGTTGTACACATTGCATATCTGCTGGTTGTTTATTATCAGCAGCGCGTCCACATTCTTGCGCATCTCCTCCAGTCCTTTCAAAGCCTTCAGTATCTTTCTGCGTTTCTCGAAGTAGAAAGGCAGTGTCACGATTCCTATTGTGAGTATTCCCATCTGCCTTGCCACACCTGCCACAAAAGGCGCGGCGCCTGTTCCGGTGCCGCTTCCCATGCCTGCGGTTATGAAAGCCATCTGTGTCCCGTCGCTGAAAAGCCTCTTCAGCTCCTCTGTGTTCAGCTCTGCCTCCTTACGTCCGCGCTCCGGGTCGGCTCCGGCTCCAAGACCGGTCTTTCCCAACAGCACCTTGTGTGGCACGGGCGACGAATTGAGCGAGGATGTGTTTGTGTCGCACACGCAGAAGCTCACGCCGTCTATTCCCTCCCTGAACATGTTGCTGGCAGCGTTGCATCCTCCTCCGCCTACACCCACTACCTTTATTATCTTTCTCTTGGACAGATCTTCCGGTATCGGAAAATCAAGCAATTCGACATTTCCATCCATAAATATAAAATAAAAAAACAGTTGTAATTGCAAAACTAATGTTTTTCTTTTCGTCCGTAGAACAAATGGGAAAAACAAACCTTGCAAAAGCTGAAAAAAGCCGGAACGGACGGCTCCATCGTCTGCCAGGCTTCGGTCTGAGTTGTGTCAGCCATCATCACACGTAGCGGGAACGCGAAAGGCAGACGTGACGGGAATCGGTTCCGGATTGAATACTCCTCCATACAGCCTTCAATCGCCCGTCATATCAGTAAACGCTCCGCTACACAACAAGCCGTCGCAACGGAACCGCATACGGATAAAATAAAGGTAGGAGGAATGTTTCATTGTCCCTCCTACCCTTCTTACAATTTATCATTATCCGAATACGGAAGTGATGCTGTCATCATTCCCACTCGATTTTTATTATATACTGATTATAAGCAATATATATGGTATATATAATTTGTAGGGTACAATTATAGGGTACAGTACTATTTTTCTTGTTGTGCCTATATATCACCGACTTATGCCGATTTTCAACAAAAAAATTCTATCTAATTTTTTGCCCTCCTTTTTTTACCCCTAAATACCTCATATTACTTTAAGTAGCAAATCACCCCATCTTATAAGTCGTATCCTCTTGTAAATGTACGCCTTAACTGCCGTATCCTGGCTCTTATTATGCTTATTAGTGATAAGTACAGTAGGAAGTTGTCGATTTGCCGTGTCTCTCAAAAAAATCTTCAGAAAATTTGCGCATTAAACTTATTACTCTTGATAAACTTTCCAATGTACACCATATTTATATATATAATAATAGCATAAACACATAAGCAATGAAAAGACAGTACAGAGAATTATCTGATGAAACAAGGGCTAAGATTAGCCAAAGTATGAGAGGGAAAAGCAAATCATTCACACACAAAGAGGCTATTTCAAACGGCCTGAAATCCTATTGGAAGAATATCCCTCATAAGCCGACAGCAGACTGAAAATAATGAGGTGGGGAGGTATAACTCCCTACCTTTCATTACTACTTGTCAAGGTGACAAAACTTGTCAATCAGCAAGCAAAATAAAGCTATACATAAATATATAAATGATTCGTTTTGATAAACTCAAGATTGTTACTGACATAAACCATATTAGCAATATAGATGAGAAAGCATTTACCGCTCAAAGCATCGGAGGTCTTCTTTTGTATCATAAGTACAGCATTGATAAACCGTATCAGTTGTGCATCATCGCTAATTACCAACACAGTGAACTGTCCATAGAGTTTACAGGGAAAATCCTAAGAGATGAATACATCAATCTTATAAATCAAACCAATATCAAAAAGTGCTTTGAAGAAATTAACCGATTAGGAATCTGTACACTTGCCATTAATGACATTATTCAAAAATCAGAGGTAGTAAAATGCGATGTTACGAAAGATGTATGTTACAGCAAACTTGATAACCTTGTTTCTTATATCAAACAGAACCTCAGCAATTACAAGAAATGGATTCCCAAAGAAAAGCAAAATGGAATAGTGCTAGAAAACTCTGCCGATACACCTCGACACCGTAAACGTCTTACCATTTATAACAAAGAACATGAACTTGGTCTTAGCGGAAACAAAGAATTTCTTGGGCTTTTGTCCGATCAAAAAGCATTACTTGATTACTTTAAAGGTAAAATCCGTTTTGAGCTAAATATCAACACAAAGGTACAAATTCGCGCCTTGCTTGAAGTACAAAACAATACATTAGAAGATATATTGGCCTCAACAGCTAATCCGTTGGCTACAGTTCTTAATGAAGCCGTAAGAGGAATAGAGAAAACTCCGTGCGTAAAGAATGTATCGAACTATCTGCGATATTTACTTTTGAAAGATTGTAAATTCAATATGATAGAAGTTGAGGCAAAAATTAGGTCTTTATCTTCAAAGAATACAGCGATCAGCAGAGCTATGCAACCATACAGACAACTTCTAAATGACTTGAACCGTTCTGCATATCCTGATGTAAAAATACAAGAGCTAATAAGTATGGTATGACTGCGGAAATGCGGAGGTGCGGAGTTTCTTTTCTCACTTTTCCAATTTAGAGAATTTCGATTCCGCACTTCGCACTCCGCACCTGCAAAATATTCAAAAATAGCGATATTCACCTATAAGTGAATGTTTGTTGTTGCTCAATATATCCGAAATCTGCTTATCTGTCGATATATCAAGGATTTATGCAAAAGTAAAATATTCACTTCTGATTGTTTTTGAATGTTTATGCTATGATATAAAAAGTGCAGTATAGTTCACTTTTACGATATGAAGAAAAGAAAAAGGTTGGCCGTTGCTGACCAACCTTAAATTTGGCAATATATATTTTCTCAATAACTATCGGCCGCCCACTGTGGAAGTATCACAATAGCGTCCAACTTCCCGTTTTTGACATCTTCCAATTTCAAATATTCATAATCTCCTTCAAGATGTGAATCTACACTATCAAAACTACCCATCAATTTCACATTGGATGGAAATCCCTCTATATCGAAAGAGAGAAAATCTACTTCTGGGCCTGATTCATACCTTATTTTGGCATTATAGGTTTCAACCATTTCTTTTGCACTCAGTCCTGTATGAATGCCATTGCTCATTTTCAACTTATCCGAATAAACTATTATCGTGTTGATTTTTGAGCTGTAAATGTCGCACGAGTAGTTTTGAACGTCAGGCTTTAACGCAACCATCAATTCATCGCCATTATACAGCAAGACGTATGGCTCACCTTCTGAAAGTTGGGCGAATTCGACTTCTGAACGGTCAAAAAACTCATAAGTCTCATTCATTCCATTTTCAGTAAAATCAGAACTTTTAGGATATAAAGAAGTTTGCGAACAATGGGTAAAAGGCAATCCGCCTCCGCACTCAATGGTAAGTGCCGACAGTTCTTCATCAAGAAAGTCTATGCCTCTGCTTGACACTCTGATTTTGCTATAATCAACGTCCTTCCCCTTTGAGGCAGAAACGACTTTTTGAGTACTACTTTGCTTGATACTGTCTGACTGCTCTTTACTGTCTTGAGGATTTGATGAAGAATTACAACTCCACAATATACATAATGCTGCAACTAATCCAATGCGGATAAAATTTAAGTGTTTCATATCGATTCTTTTTAATGGTTAATCTTTCATTTCCTCTACTTTACGGAAAAACATATAGCATTTATCCTTGTCGTTTGCATCAAAGGCTTTCAGGACTTCCATAGACTTGGTAAAGCCAATAGAGTTCTCTTTAATTATATCCGTAATTTCCTCAACCGTCTTTTCTTCTTTCACGTTTTCGGTTGTCCGTATAATGGTTTCGCTTTCAGTAGATATGACACCATTCAGATACTGGCTGACTTGTCTTGAATTTTTCAACTGCGCTATGCGATTCATCGTACTCTCCGAACCCGACTTCTTCACAAGCACAACCGAAAGCAAATAAGTGTTATTGTAATCCGAAACTATCTTCACTCCCTCAAAGGGTGCATTCTTATACATCCTTACAAGGAAGTTTTCTAACGCTATACGTTCTTGATTGTAGCTTTGAGCGAAAACATCCATAAATGCGGAAACAACTAAAATAAATAAAATCAGAACTTTTTTCATAGTTCGCCTCCTTTCTTGTTTATTACTTCTCTATTGAAATATTGCCAAAAATCCTTGTTGTATTCAACGCTTAAGTCTTTCCAAGCCTTTTTATAAATTGGCCGATTGGTAGTAATTTGCATACCCTCTTTCCACATCTCCCAAATTTGATTTGGTATCATTCCCTTTCTCCACAAGTGATACTCTTCACTACAAAGGTCAAAATATAAGCGCATATACATCTTTGCTTTTGCATCCATCTCTCCTGTACCATCAAATATGCTTTGAGGCATATTGATTAGTATCTCTTGATACCTCCGTGTGTATTCCGAAAACATCAAGATTTTGTTGTGCCGCCTGTCCTTATATTGGGTATATACGACAGTGATAACGGCGACTAAAAACATTCCCGTTTGCAATAGAATTTCTATTTTCATAAGATGTAGTTTTTAAACGGTTATTACAGTTTTTCAATTTCCAAAAACTCCTTATAACTTAATTTTGGTGCAATACGTTCAACTCTGATATTTGAAATCTTACCAACCTCATCAAGATTTGTAAATTCCATATATCCAACAGTTTTATAATATGCCTCTGATTTATCGTTTGGAAATATAGGTATCTGTATGGCAGGATCTGTGTAAACACGCGGTTTTATAAAAATCGACCCCATACTATATCCTTGCTCATCCGATTGACGAGATTTCATGTATTTTAGGGGAAGTCTGAAATACATTTCATTCACATCATAAGATTGAACCGCGTAAATATCATTATACCCCGAAGATATATTGTCTTCTTTAAACGTAGAAGATGGAATGAAAGTCATTTCATATTCTCCAACTCCGTCAAGAATAACCTTATAACTCATCGAGCAATACATCAACCAACGTTGTAAAGGTTCTAATTCTTTAATTAAATTTTTCGACCTTAAATAATAGGCATCAGGAACAGGTTGTCCAAATAAGGGACGTCCCAATTCTTCTCTCTCCCAATACTCTGTCAAAGTCTGATGACTTGGATAACCTGTACTTATCCACGCTTTATCACCTGCAACTCCTATCTTCTCATCACTGTAATACTCTTCTCGTGTCATAGATAATGACTTCAAAGTTGCTAGTAGCATTTCATACATAACTTTAGCATTGGCATTAGCTGCTCTCTTAATCACGACAGGGCACTTATAGCTCCTATCATCTTCATTAAACGGATTATTTTCATCAGCTGTTATTTCGCCAATCTCAATACTATAGTCAAACATCATAGGAGCAATCTCCGCAAGTTGAGCAACTAAATTTTGCATTGCCTTAACTTCATTTTTCTCATATAATTCTTTTAGTCGCATATTTGCAGCGAATGTTGCTCCTGCCAGTTCTGCTACCCCTCCTTTGGATTTGGTATAATTAACCAAGTTGTTTATGGAAACAACAGCTCGTACATTCACAAAACATTTACCGTCTACATAGTTTTCAGACACGCATTTAAATTCTTTGATATTGCCCGAAGCGACTGTGGCTATCTCGTCTTTTACCAAACTATCATTCAAAATTTCTGTATGACTTGATACAAAAGTTCCAAATGTTTGCTCTATTGCTGTCCGCAAAGCCGACTGAATTGCCAAATCCTTAGTTGCCCCATCTGCGACAACTGTTAATTGCACATCTCCGCTTTCCATTGAGGATTCTTGCTGTTTCCCTTTGTCTGAATTATCTTCTCCACCATCATTTTCAAGTTCCTTTTTCTTTTTCTTTCCATCACCTTTTCTATTTTTCTTTTTGTCTTGTTCAGAAGAACGTGATTCATCCAATCTCTGCCTAAATCTTGCGGAGCGTTCGCGCTGCTCTCGCAATGAACGGGAAAGCCTTTCTAATTCTCTGATACGAGGTGTTTGTGATAGGACCTCAATAGACGGTAAACATACAAATAACACAAGTATGAGTATCGTAATTTTCCGAACAATTTTATTAGTTACCATACCATTATTCTATTAAAGTTTATTACTCTCGGTTGATGTTTCGCTCTTTCTACGGCAATATCACGACACGCCTTGATAATCAGCCGTTGGTTAGCTGCTCTTTGAGCATCCTGTGCCATCATCCGCTCGTGCCTGTCCTGATATTCCTGCACATATTGCGCCCATTGGCGCTTTTCACGCTCAATGTTGTCTTTATACTGCTGCATTTTGAATTCCCATTCCCTTTTATCTTCGATAAGCATTTTTTCCTTTATTTGCTCTGTCAGTTTCTGTGCGTCAGGCATACAACTTGCGGCGAAATTGATTTTAGAAAGATATTCCATTGCCTTCTCAGCACCTTGCTTATTGGGTTGCTCTGCCCATATTGTCTGCGCCTGTTGAAGGCAATATGCCCCATCTGCATTTATCCAATCATAATAGATGGAGGGGGCTAATTCCGAACATTCCTTGTAACACTTGCTGCATACATTTGGTACGGATGAAAGCAAGGTTAATGCTTCCTCATAGTTTTGCATACCTGCCAATTTCTTAGCTTCGGCTATGATTTCTTCACTGTTGGTTTCATAATAGTCGACTATTTTCTGTTTGCTTTCCTCCATAAAGGCTGTTATCTCCGCATTCCTCGGTTTTATGTTCTTTATGGCTGCGATATATGCCTTTGTCTCGCTTGTTCCGACACCCATTGCTGTTATAGTCATGGTGGAATAGAGCTTGTCGGCCTCAACATCCCCCATCATCAGAGTGATTTCCAATTTTTGTGAGATGCGTTGTGGTGGGCCTGCCACTATGTCTTTCGTCAAGACATTAATCCTTGCCGTAAGGATAAAACGCGTGACATATTCATTGTCAGCCACACCATTGGCTGTGACAATCTGTGTGAGTTTGGTTTGAAGTAGTTTGGCTGCTTCATCGGACAAATCTTCATAAGGGGGAACATAAGGATTTATGGTAAGCCTGTCTACATCGTCCTTGAACTGCTGCGCATTGGCAACGGCAAAGAAAACAGAAACGAATAATAAAAGTACCGTTCTCATACGCTAAATACACTATTTTTCACCTAAGACAAGAATTGCCTCACCTAATCCCCTCATCATCAACTTGGAAGTTATGTTATAAGGTGATTTACTTAAATACTTTTGCAATCCCCTTGCAAAACTGCGAGCGTCCATATTGATACCTCTATCGTCTTTCAAAGGGATTTTCACTTGCTCAAATTGGGCAAAGTTTTCTGTCGCATCCGTCAGGTTGAACTGTTGGTTAACCGTGTTTTCCTGCATCCATACTAAAATATGGTTAAGCAACTCGTCATTGTCATACTCACTTTCCAAATCCTGATCCCAATTATCCCACGTCCTTACCGTAAGCACAATTTCCCTGCCTTCTTTCTTCATCCTGTCATAAAATGCGGTAAGCTGCTTGTCAAATGGCTTGATTTGCTTATTTATGGCTTTCTCCAACAACAAAGGCACATCGTCTGCATAGTCTTGGCTTGTGCCTGTTGCTGTAGCTATACGTTTACTTGTATATGCGTCAAACGCTTCTAACGTGAAAGACATAGAAGCATCATTCAATACCCAACCTACTTGAATGATAATATCTGCCTTTGCCCTGCGTTTCAGCATATCCAACGGACTTTCTGTCAGTTGTGCGCCGCTCGACTTACTTAATGTGGCATTATCCTCTGCCGTTCTCATTGAAATGTTCTTCAATTCCATTTCGGCATCCTTGAGGCTATATCCTAAGCCAGTCATCAGTTCGCCAACTTTGCTTATTACAGGGTTTAATTCCAAATCCTCTTGAAAGGCTTGCTGATAGTTAGGAACTCGCACAGTTTCACCTTGATTCTCATAAGTAGTGGTAAAATAGCGTTGTGTACACCAATTATCACTTGGAAGAATCATCAATGTTGGCTTTTTCTGTGCAAAAACAGAGATGGAGAGCAAAGACAAAATCACAATGGCTAACTCTCTACCATGAAAGATGTGCTTGATTTGTGCCATAATGCAATAATTTAGTTGCATCTATGGCCCTACGATGCGGTTTCTTTGTTTTATATGTTGGGAGGCATAAAAGAGAAAAGCGAGGCCGTCATTCCACCTCACCCTTGACGTAGGACTTCGACTTCCTGTAATATGGATAAGGAGAGAACGAACAGCCCCACTCTGGATGTATTTCGTTGAGATACGAATACACACAAAGAAGAGCGTCCTTCCCACATTATTCCGATATTACATTGTGAGTTGTCGAAGTTCACGTCAACGGAATAAGCGAAAATGCGCTTTCACCAATATGTCCGTACCGCTTGCGCTAAGTACGTCACAAAGATAGCGATTTTCTTCGGAAAGACGCTCGTTTGCCTGAAATAAAACTACAAATGTCTGCAATTTAGACTTAAAAGTCCAATAAATCGTATGTTTCTAACAATTCTTTTTCCCTTATGCCAAGATAAATCTTAGTAACTGCCACATTGCTATGATTGAATAATTCTGATAATCTCATCAAAGCTATATTAGCTTGCTCACCACTACTTTCAAACACTTTCCGCCCGAAGGTCTTTCTTAAACTGTGCGTTGAAAAATGCTCTATCTTCAAATTATACTGTTTCTTTATCATCTTGAGCAAAACATTGATACGTTGCGTGGAATAAACCATCTTTTTCTGACTGATAAAACATTTCTCACTATCATTTGTGATGTACAAAGCGTCATGGCATTGTCGGATGTGCTTTTGAAAGTCCGCATTGATTTTAACTACTCTGCGTTTACCTGTTTTCTTTTCATTTATCACAAACTTGTCATCCGACAACAACATTTTCCAAGTTAGTGAACGAATATCAGATATCCTCAACCCGAAAAAGCAACCGCAACCAACCAACAAGGACATACGGTAATTCTTATCTCGGTATAACTTGCGGATGAGACTTAGCATAACATCCCATTCCATATAATCCGATGTTTGGTATCTATGACTTATCTGTTTCATAACATTCACTCTTATACAATTCAACTTGTTTTTGAATAATTTTCGATGTAGAGCAATCACAACTATCTGACTATCAACGCATATTCAATTATATTAAGAAAGTGAATATTCTCGTTCAACCCTTTCTTTGTAGTCAGAAGTCATTTCAACCTTATTGTCTATCACATCAACCAACATATCAAAATATATACCACCAACGACTTCAACAACCTTGCCACGTTTGATAAATGACACCTCGAATAAATCCTTACCCTCATTATACACAACCTCAACAACACCACGAAATTTAAAGCCTTGTACTTTGAAGCGTAATCCGTTGGGCATAGCCATTGGAGAATTGAATCTCCAAGACCAAACCACCATCAATTTTGCTTTAAATATGCTCATTATATATTGTGCCATTTCCATATCAAGCTGCCATTTGAAGATTATTGGGAAGTATAATTGCCATCAACTCTGCTTTCTTAGCCTCATACACTTTGTTTGCTTCTTCATCCTTACTCCACATATTCTTATGTACATTCTCATAGGTTGCTTTCCAAAGTTCACGCATTGCGTTTCTGACAACTGCGTCTTTGATTGTGGCTACAAGTTCCACAAAATAGCGCATTGAACCTCTTGCATTGTCAATGGCAGGATGCGTGTAATCCGCCATCATCCACCACCAATCGTGATTTTTCATAACCTCTAACGCCTTGTTGATTGTTTCTATCGTTGCCATATTTGAACTTTTATTGTTATTACCTTGTTTCTTAATCACAATGCAAAGATATGACATTTACTAAACATATGCAAGTTTACAAAGCTAAAGAATCCAAAATAGATGATTTATATTTATTATTTGCCATATTTCCCGTATCTTTGTAAGAAAAAGTATATATGGAAGCGACAGAAAAGAAAGAACGCACGGTTATACATTTGCAGATTGGAGATGTCCATGAGTATTACGGCAGCATCGCCAACATTTATGAATTCCACTCATCAGAAGAACTTGGAATAACATACGGCTCGCTGCGCAACTATGGTTTATCGCCGTCTAAACCATACCAAAATTCAAAGTGTACCATTAGGAAAGGTGTGCTGCACCAAAAGGCTGGTGGCAGAGGTATCAAAAAAGTAAACATATAAATAATATGACAAGCCATGAAACTATATGGATATACAACAGTCTTTCGATATGTATTTGAGAATGAGAATATAGATAACTTCTATTATTTTTGTTCGGATGAATATATGCCATCAGACAAAAAAGTTGATGAAATAAAGGAAGATTTGGAGATTAACGACAATGATACGTTTGAACTATTCGGACATACGGCCAATGATTTCAATGGAGATGATTATCTTTCTGATAGACTGCAATACGCATTAACTACGGAAGATACACCGAAGGAATATGTAGATTTGCAATTGGCCTATATAACCACACAATACATTAATAAAGAAGATAAGATTGGAATAATAAAGTCATTGATTGAGTTGTATCAACAAAAGTGCAATTTCAAGCAATTCAGAAAGATGTATAAAGTAAACCTATACGCCCTGAATAGACTGTTATATGTTTTGGATGAAAAGGTGGAAATTAAGTCAACTCGAAGAGATTTTGTAGTCAAGCAATTAAGGCATATTTTAGGATATAACAATGATAAAGTACTATTAAAATTGGCCGCCCCCCAAAATGTTAAAGTCGTAAAACACTATCTCAATAAATTGGAACAGCTTTACAAGATTAAAGAAGAAACATCTCAATATAGAGTCGGCATTATCCTTATGCTGTTTATAGAAAGATGCAATCTACTTTTACCCACAATTCAAGGCAAACTATCGGTCGCATCAAATTTGATAGCAGAATACTATGGAATAGAATCGCCAACATATAGGAGGAATGTACTATATGGGTACATTGATAAGAACAATCCATCCAACCCCCTTTATAAGAATATAATACATGAACAAGAAGAGTTTTGGAATATGCTTAAATGGTAGGATTTTTGATTTTCACGATATTTGCACAGTTTAAGAATGATTCTTATATAAGTCGCTAATAATTAGCGGCTTATATTTTTATATAGTGCTCTCAAAATTGCAATCAGAGCATTATGTGCCTACCTTTGCAACGTCTGAATGGCCAAAAAGACAGTATTGTTGAATAATAAAAAAAATTGATATGACAAATTTTGATAATAATGAGAGTAAAGCCGTTTTCGGTTACGATACATTGAATCAAGTGATTGATGAAGGTATAAAGGCAGGTAAACTTAAGCCTCTGTTTAAGAATTTGTGGTTTGAGCAAGAACTGACTATGCTTTTCGGAGTCACGAATGTAGGCAAAAGTATTTTAGGTATTCAGATTGCCGAAGAAATAGCTCGAAACGGAGAAAAAGTAATTTACTTTGACTACGAAATGACTATGCGACAGCTTAGTAAGAGATATTGCAATGAGGATTTTACAAGGCGGTATCAATTCTCTGACAATCTCATCAGACCTAATTTGGAGTATGATAAAAACCTCCAATTCAAACAACGTAACAAACGTTTGCATACGAGAATGGAAGAAGCTGTAAACGTATATGGTATAAAGGTTTTTATTGTTGACAACATTACTTCTTTGAATAATAAACTGTCAAACGGAGACCAAGCTGCTAAGTTCATGCTTGAGTTCAAAAACAAAGTAAATAAGTTGGGAGTAAGTGTTTTGTTGATCGGACATACTCCCAAAGAGTTGTCTAACAATCGGATTCTTACCCTTGACAGGCTTGCTGGAAGTAAAAACATCAGTAATTTTCTCGATGCTTGCTTTGGAGTTGGAAAAGTCAAAGATGACAACGAAGCTAATTCTGTATATATTAAGCAGTTAAAAGCAAGAAGTTGTCCCATTACACTCAATGAAAACCGCGTGTTAGTCTGTACTTTGAAGAAAAGAGAAGATGGGTTTCTCGGATATGAAGAAGTTGGTTTTGACGTAGAAAAGAACTTATTAAAAGGAAATGTAGACATAACTCCACAGAAAGAACAAGCGTATCTGTATTACTCACAAAACAAGAGTTATAGAAAGACAGCAGAAATGATAGGAGTTAGTGATAAAACTGTTAAAGCATGGATTCAAGATTACGTTGCTTATCACAATGTAAAGACTGATAATCTTTTGGAAAACAAAGAAATAAATCAATCCAACGATGAAGATAAGGATTAGTGGTAATTTTTGACATGGAAAGGGGCGAACCGTAATTTACGATTCGCCTTTTTTAACATATCAGAAAAACTCTCTTGCAAGTTCTACCATTTCCTCATCATCAATGCAAATATACTTCAAGAAGTTTTCTTCTGTTGTATGACCTGTGAATTTCATTACCATAAGGCTGTTATGGCTCTTTTTATAGAGATTTGTAGCAAAACTTCTTCGGGCAGTATGGCTTGATACCAATTTCCATTTGGGTGTTGCTTCCTGTTCTACCTTCCCTCCCTTAGTTACATTGATATATATGGTATCATTTATCCCTGCTATCATAGCACACCTTTGAATTTGACGATTAAAAGCAGACTTATATACAGGACTTGGAAATTTACCATCGTACTTTTTATATATGGAAATAACCTCATCAGACAAAGGTATTACCACCCGTTTTTGGGTCTTCTGGGTATTGACGGTTAATGTCCGAAGTTCTAAATCCCATTGTGAAGCATTGAGTAAATGAAGATCGCTGATGCGCAATCCTGTTTTGCAACCTATAATGAATAAATCTCTTGTTTGCTCTATACTACTTTTTAAGTCTATTTTATTCTGTGCTTTAAATTCGTCTGTAAAATCAAGTGCATAGAGGCGACCTATTTCTTCATCTGTAAGATAGATGTGTTTCACATTATAGCCTTTAGATTTCCAACTGTGAAAAGACTTATCTTTTATCAGCCCATCTTCTTCGGCTTGTTTCAGCCACACCTTCATTATTGAATTTGTGGCGCATACGGTATTTGGTGTATAACCACATTCAAGCAAGAGGAAAGCCTCCATCTTTTCTTCAAAATACTTGTTGAAAATCTGAAAACTATCTACCATTCCATAATGGTGTAAAAATCTTTTGAACCGATTAAGTACTATTCGATGATTGCTTATTGTTTGAGGCTTCATAACCGTACCTGTACGTCTAATGGTATGAGTTGGCAGCTTTGCTATGTATTCTTCAAAATACTGCGTGGGAGTTTGATTTTGCTTTTTTATTTCCTCGACTTCCTTTTTATGATATTCCGTTATAACACCTCGGATAATCCTTGCTATTTGGGCTGGATAAGGAATTGCAATAACAGCCGTTTTTACTCTTCGCCATTCTTTATGCGCTTCAAAAATTTCCTCAAATCTCGGTTGTGCATAGTTCAAGAAACGATTTACACGTTTGGCATTACGTGTATCGACTTGCTTTTGTTGCCCCGATTCAATAACAATGGCTCTTTGCGTTTCCTTGTCCCACCATTGAGGCAAAACAGACTCTTGCAGAGAAATCTTGTACCGCCTATCCAATGAAAACATAACATATAAAAGTGCAGGCTTAGTTTTGTCAGCCTCACTCTTTAATACGAACTGAAACTTTGTTGCCTTTGCCATATCGATTTTTGAGTACAAAAGTATAAAAAAATAATTGTACCCCACAAATGCAGGGTACAATTTTAGGGTACAATATCAAAATTCTGGTTGAAAATCTAACGTACTGACGTTTAGCTAATTCTATTATAACGACTTGAAAATAAATAGATTAAAATAAAGTTTCGCTGCACATCAGAGATATTGAATTATTCCCACTCTATTGTCGAAGGTGGTTTTGAGGAAATGTCATAGCATACACGGTTTACTCCCTTTACCTTATTGATAATCTCATTCGACACCTTTGCCATGAAGTCGTAAGGAAGATGCGCCCAGTCGGCTGTCATGGCGTCTGTGGACGTCACCGCTCTGAGTGCGACAGGATGCTCGTATGTGCGTTCGTCGCCCATTACTCCCACGCTTCTGACTGTCGACAGCAGCACGGTTCCCGCCTGCCAGACTTTGTCATAAAGACGCTCTCCGTCCTCGCAGATGTAGTTCTGCATGTTCGTTATATATATGTCATCGGCATCCTGGAGTATGCGTACCTTCTCCGGTGTGATGTCACCAAGTATTCTCACGGCGAGTCCGGGACCTGGGAACGGGTGGCGTTTGATAAGACGTTCGGGCATGCCGAGCTGATATCCTATGCGGCGCACCTCATCCTTGAAAAGCCATTTCAGCGGTTCGCAAAGCTGCAGATGCATCTCTTCCGGCAGTCCGCCCACATTGTGATGGCTTTTTATCACCTTTCCGGTGATGTTGAGGCTTTCTATACGGTCAGGATATATGGTGCCCTGAGCGAGCCATTTGGCGTCTGTTATCTTCTTTGCCTCGGCGTTGAACACCTCCACAAAATCGCGTCCGATTATCTTGCGCTTCTTTTCCGGGTCGTCAATCCCTTCCAGGTCCTTGAAGAACTTGCTGCTCGCGTCGACTCCTATTACATTAAGTCCGAGACCTTCATAATCCTTCATCACCTGAGCGAACTCGTTCTTGCGCAACATTCCGTGGTCTACGAATATGCATGTAAGGTTCTTACCTATCGCCTTATGCAGCAAGACAGCACATACCGAAGAGTCGACGCCTCCGGAAAGTCCGAGAAGCACGCGGTCGTCTCCGAGCTGTTCCTTTAGCTCCGCAACCGTACTTTCGACGAAAGAGGCGGCACTCCACTCCTGACGGCTGCCGCAGATGCCGACCACGAAGTTCTTTAACAGAAGCGAGCCTTGAAGAGTATGGAACACCTCAGGATGGAACTGGACAGCCCATACAGGCTTTTCGGAAGACGCATATGCCGCAAACTTGACATCTTCGGTCGACGCTATCACATGGCAGTCTGACGGTATTGCGGTGATTGTGTCGCCGTGGCTCATCCACACCTGCGACTTGTCTTCGAAGCCACGGAACAGTGGGTCGGCAGTGTCAATGTACTGAAGATGGGCACGTCCGTACTCCCGCGTCTCGGTGCGCTCCACCTTTCCGCCGTTTGCATAGGATATGAACTGAGCTCCGTAGCATATACCCAGCACCGGATATTTGCCGACAAATCTGGAAAGATCAACCTTGAAAGCCTGCTCGTCGTGCACTGAATATGGCGAGCCACTCAGTATCACGCCGATGATTCCCTCTTCATCATCAGGGAACTTGTTGTAAGGAAGAATCTCACAGAAGGTATCCAGCTCGCGTACTCTGCGACCAATGAGCTGTGTGGTCTGCGAACCGAAATCGAGTATTATTATCTTCTGTTGCATTATATATTAATTATTAGTGTGTTCATTCTTTATTCATGTTTCTGACAAAAGCATCCGCGTCGTGCAGAACCGACAGCTTTCCGACATCCATAAGCCGCAAGTCGCTCTTGCACCATCCACGGATGTCGGCTCCGGCACATTCTTTCAGATAGAAATCCATTATTCCGAACTTCTCCGGGAAAGCGTCCATCATCCTTAGCAACGATGGAGATATGACATGTATTCCGGAAAAAGCAAGCATGCGGCAAGCCTGAGCGTCGATGTCTTTATACGGAGATTTCACCTCGCCGCTCTGAAGGTTGGTCCATCCTTTCAGACGCATGTCATCGTCAAAAAGCAAATATCGGTTTGTCTCACGGCTGCTCACAAGAAGCGTGGCGTCCGCCTTCCTGCCGCAGTCATAGAATTTTCTGAGGTTCACATTGCTGATAATGTCTACATTATGGATAAGAACCGGAGAGTCGCAGGAGAAAAAACGGGAGGCTTTCTTTATTCCACCTCCGGTATCAAGAAGCCTGTCTGACTCGTCCGACACCTTTATATCGATGCCGAAATTGTCGTTCGCACGAAGATAATCGAGTATCTGCCCGGCGAAATGATGCACATTTATGACTATTCTGGAAGCACCTGCGTTTTTCAGATTCATTATCACGCGATGCAGCAGAGTCTCGCCTCCGACTTCCACTAGAGCCTTCGGAATGGTGTCGGTGATTGGCTTCAAACGTGTGCCGAGCCCGGCAGCAAATATCATTGCCTGCATCATCTTTAAGTAAAAAAGGATTTTTTACACGTGCAAAATTACTTATTTTATTTTAAACGGCAAAGGTTTTCACCCTGCGTTTGAATCTCTCGCCTTCAATACCTGCTCTATATTCTGCTCACGATGTACGATTCTCACCTCGATGCCATACTTAGAATTGAGGTGCTCGGCAAGATGCTGGGCTGAATAAACGCTTCGATGCTGACCGCCGGTACAGCCGAACGAGAACATCAGATCGGTAAAGCCGCGCTGGATGTAACGCTCCACGTGCCTGTCCGCAAGTGAGTACACACTGTCGAGAAAGGTAAGAATCTCACCGTCATCCTCCAGAAAGCGGATGACAGGTTCGTCAAGTCCCGTCAGCTTTTTGTATGGTTCATAACGTCCCGGATTATGAGTCGACCTGCAATCGAACACATATCCGCCGCCGTTTCCCGAATCATCGGCTGGTATTCCCTTCCTGTAAGAGAAGCTGAACACGCGGACCACAAGCGGACCCTTGCCGTCGTACTTGGAGAAGGTGGCTGGTCCGTCCTGCGGATGAGCCCTGTACACATTGTCGTCCGTTGTTTTAAATCCGTCGGAACGGTTAAGAGCAGGCTGCTCTATCCTCGCATACTGCGGCAGTTCTGTCAGCCTCCGCAACATGTCCATCATGTAAGGATAAGGGAAAGACCGCTGCATGGCGAGCAGCTCGCGCAGGTTCTCCATAGCCAAAGGTATGGAGTCGAGGAAATGTCTCTTACGTTCAAAATAACCTCTGAAGCCATACGCGCCCAACACCTGAAGCGTACGGAAGAGCACGAACAGTCCCAACCGCTCCACGAAATAACGCACGGAAGGAACTTCGACATAGTCTTTCAGCGAATTATAATATACAGCCACAAGCTCACGTCTCAGTTTATGGGGATACCTTGCGGACGCTTGCCAAAGGAAAGAAGCAAGGTCATAGTAGTAAGGACCTTTGCGTCCGCCTTGGAAGTCTATGAAATACGGATGCCCTCCGGCGTCAAGCATCACGTTGCGCGCCTGAAAGTCACGGTAAAGAAAACAGTCTGAAGTCTCGGCGGTGAGGTCCTTTGCGAACAGCCTGAAGTTTGCCTCAAGCTTCAGCTCATGGAAATCGAGCTCCGAAGGTTTGAGAAAACAATATTTGAAATAATTGAGATCGAACAGCACACTTGCCTCATCAAACTCAGGCTGCGGGTAACAATTCTCCCACTCCAGACCGCGCGCGCCGCGTATCTGAATGTTTGGCAGCTGCCGGATTGTCTCAGTCAGCAGAGCCTTCTCACGCTGATTGTACCTCCCGCCTGCCTGTCTGCCGCCGCTCAAAGCGTCGAACAGAGACACCGTCCCAAGGTCTGTCTGCAAATAACACAACTCATCCTCGCTTGCGGCAAGAATCTGCGGCACAGGCAACCGGCGCCTTGTGAAATGTCCGGACAAATAAATGAATGCGTGATTCTCATCGCGGCTGGTTCCTATCACACCTATGACGGTCGCGCCGTCAGCATCCGCCATACGGTAATACTCACGGTTGCTTCCAGCCATCTGCAGTTTCTCAATGTGTACAGGAGACTCTCCACGCCATTGTCTGTACAGGTTTATCAACTTCTCCAAAACGTTCCTATTTATTATGTCAAACTTTTTATTCATACACAAGGACTGACAAGCGATGCCAGGCACTGTTTTTTTAAAGAGAACAGGCTGCGCCCAGCAATCTGCGAGCAAGCTCTCATTGCTCTCACCGGCACTGTTTTTATACACAAAAACATACTTCCGCCAAATCACACGTCTCTGAAATGCGCAGTCTGTAAGAACCGTCCGTGGTGCAGGCATCACAGTCCTATCACATCGCGAAATTAAGAAAAAAACATCAGAAAACCGCACTTGCAGCATTAAAAAGCGCAAGTGCGGTCAAAGCCGTCAGTCAGTAAGACCGCGGAATCACTGTTTTATTATTTTCGCCGTATATACCTTATCATCACACCATGCCTTGAGCAGATATACTCCAGCCGCCAAATCCGTCATGTCAATATTCGAACAGTTGCCGTCCAGAACCTTTGCCACACTGCCGGACACTGAGCACAAGCTGACTTTTGACACATTACCGTCACAAGACAGATTGAGTCTGTCCTTCACCGGATTAGGATATACCGACATTCTGCCGTCTTTCTCCACTTCCGAGATGTTGTCTGCGACCTCTGCAGTGAAATGGTATGAGCCTGAGCCGAGGCTGTAAACCATCATTCCATCCTCATATTTCACGAACTCGACTCCTTCCGCCTCCGATGCAGGCACGCCGTTTTCATAAACCGCCGCGTTCTCGCCTGTCACAGGAAGATAAAGCGTTGCGGTGGCATTTGCAGGAACAACGACCTTATAATCATGCAATACGCCATCACCGGCAGTCCATGAAGAGACTATCTTTCCATAATTACAGTCGTATCCGCAGTCCACTTTGTTTATCCTTTCCTGTCCGTCCGGTATGGAGGAACGGCTGTCTATGCACGGGCGAAGGATGATATGCCTGAATCCGGGATTATCCTCACTTACAGCGATACCAGCCATATTGCGGTACATCCATTCGCCCACCGCACCATAAGCATAATGGTTGAACGAGTTCATCGAAGCGTCACCGAAACCTTTTTCCTTTGTATAAGAATCCCATCTTTCCCACATTGTGGTAGCTCCCTGGTCTATGCTGTAGAGCCATGAAGGACATTCTCTCTGCAGCAACAGGTTGTATGCCTTGTCTGCAAGTCCGTTGTCAGACAGTGTGGTATTGATGACCGCCGTACCGACAAAGCCAGTATTAAGTTTCTCACCGTTTGATGTGATAAGGCTCTCAAGCCGTTTCGTGAGATAGTCATACTGGTTCTGATCCTTGTACAAGCCGAAGTTGAGAGCCAGAAGGCATGCTGTCTGTGTAGGACGTCGCAATGCTCCTGTCGAGGAAATGAAGAAACGGCTCTGGAACTCGTCCTTTATATTATTGAACAAAGTCTCATACATGTCAGCCTTCCGTGCGTATTCGTCGTTCTCAGATTGGCTCAACACCCTTGCCATCTTAGCCATAAGACGGGCGTCATAAGCATAATATGCCACACTGACATAGCGCGGATCTGTCGTTGCGAACGACAGCCAGTCGCCGTGAGCAGTGCCTCCACCCTGATACTTATAGCCGTCGCCCTGCTGCGTCGAGAGCCATGTCATGTATCTCTCCATCGACTCATAATTGTCCTCTATTATGCTCTTGTCTCCAGACATGAGGTAAACGTTCCACGGCACGATGATGCCTGCGTCCGCCCACGCGCCGTTTCCGAATTCCGTCCAGCTAACAGGAGCGATGTCATAGTAAGCCCCGTCCTCACGCTGACCGTCGCGTACGTCTGTCATCCACTTCTCATAGAATGCGGAGACATTCGAATTATACATCGCGGTATTTGTGAAAACCTGCGTGTCGGCAGTCCATCCCAACCGCTCGTCACGCTGCGGACAGTCTGTCGGAACAGAGATAAGGTTGCTGCGCTGCCCCCATATGATATTGCTGAACAGTCTGTTCACCATGTCGTTATCGGTCGTGACATATCCTATATCCTCATGCGACGAGCTTATGGGAACGCCTTTTATTGAAACCACCTCCACGTCTTCAGTCGGAGTAAGCTCGCAATAACGGAATCCGTAGAATGTCGTTGTAGGACTGTAAGTCTCGTTTTCCACACCCGACATTGTATAATACAGTTCCGCCTTAGCCGTGCGTAGATTGGCAAGATAGAGACTTCCTCCGGGACCGTCGTTGGCTCTGCTCTTCTCTCCGGTGTCGTTCAGCATCTCCGCAAAACGCAGATGCAGACGTGTGCTGCGCTTGCCGTTGACCTTGAACTCAACCCATCCTGCAAAGTTCTGACCGAAGTCGAATATGACAGACTGTCCTTTCCTGAGCTTCACCGGAGCGTCTCCGTCCACCTTGTCCACGACATTTATCATGCCGTAATCGCCCGAACCTTCTGTCGTACCCTCGTATATCGTGGCAGTCTTTACGGACAGTATATTGTCGTCAAGCACCTTTACGAAAGGTCCTTTCTCCGCTTCTATCACGCCGTTGAAGCCAGTATTCTCAGCCACGGCATTCCATGTACTGATGTCGCTTCCGTTCCAGTCGGTCACGATGCGTGCGTCATACACCTCCCCGTCGTATATATCACCACTCTTCACGGCACCTTTTCTTGAAGACGCCCATGTGTCGTCGGTCACGATGACACCAGTAGTGTTGTCGTCATATGTTATCACCAGCTTGGCGATGAACCCTGTCTCAGGCGCGCCGTATATGCCTTTGGCTATCGCTCCAGCCCACCATCCCGGTGTGACGACAGCCCCTATGGTGTTCCTGCCTTCCACAAACAGTGACGTGACATCGTGCGACTGATAGAACACACGCTTGCGATAATCGGTCCAGCCGGGCTTGAGTTCCTCATATACGGTTGTGCCGTCTGGCTGAAGATGTCCCACCCTACGTCCGTTGACAAACACATCATAGACACCGAGAGCCGACGTGTAGAGTTTCGCAGACCTTACTTTCTTCTCCACCGTAAAGTCCTTGCGGAACATCGGAGCTCCGTATGTGGCATCCTGCATCATGCGGTTTTCGGTTCCGGTGACATGCATGTGGCACTTGCGGTTGCCGTCTACCACGACGATGTCCGGACTGTAGAAATATTCGGAGTTTTCGCTTTCAAAATCCTCAAAGAACACCACCTCCGGCTCTCCGTCGCCGTCAAATACGGTCATTTTCAGATTGTCAAAGTATGCTTCTTCCTTTACTGTAGCGGAAGTATTGTCTACCCGGAGTCCGAGATCGCCTTTCGCCAGTACACCAGAATTGTCGGTATACGTATCGACCAGTTCTCCGTCAATAAAAGTCTTTATCACGTTGCCGTCCACATCTATGGTGATGTGACGCTCATGACCAAGAAGGTCATCCTTCGAGAAAGCCGTAATCCTGACGTCCTCGTGCCACGGCGTCGTACTGTTGTTGTAAATATGTCGGCGCACGAGCGGCACGTCACTGTCGGCAGTGTTTATCTGCCACATGAAATAAGTGTTACGGGCGGTAGCTCCGAACACAACTGCGGCATTGTCTCTTATAAGGGTCATGTCGGTCTCCACCCTATATCTCAGATTCGGAACAACCTTCCTCTGCCATGCGTACACGCTCTGCTGCGTGGAGCCTACCACGTATAGCCTGCCACCGACAACCTCACCAGCCGTGAAGCCGTTTGTCTTGGAGAAATCCTCCGAGAACAGAACGTTGTCTGAAGACGTGGAAACCCTCACGTTGTCGAAGTATGCCGTCTCCGGCTGCATGTCGTAGTCGCCGTAATCCTGACGTATACCTACATCACCATAAGGGAAATCGCCGTCGCGCTCATCTATCATGACATCATTGAGGAAGGTTGTGGCACGGTGTCCGCCGTCAGTCACCTCTATGCGCAGACGGTAAGTCTCACCGTTCCGCAGACTGACAATGCCGTTGAGTTCTTTCTCTCCGAGCAAAGCCGGATTGCCGTTGTTCCACACATGCGGGCGGAACTTGGGATTGCCCGTATCGGTAGTGTTGAACTGCCACATATAGAAATTGCCCTCTCCTGTCTTTGCGAAGCATATGCCAGCAGCCGTGTGCTCAATCTCGAAATCCATCTCCACAGTATAGTCGCTCACACTCCCGACAGACGTGCCATAAGCCTCATCGGACGCCTTTATCCATTTGGCGCCGCTCCATCCCGACCCCATGAGTCCGGTGTCAAAATAAGCCTGTTCTTCAGAACGAGCCTCATTGCCTTTGTTGTCTCTCACAGTGACGCTCCAGAAATAGCGTGTGGACGGCTGCAGGGATATGCCCTCCGCCGGCACGTTGGACGATTCAGACGACTCGATGACGCCGGAATCCCACACGACGCTGCCGTCACTTGCGCCTTCAGTGACGACAATGCGGTAGGAAGTCTGCAAGACAGACCTTTCGTCCGACTCCAGTTTCCAGCTGAAACAAGGTTCGGTGTCGTCAATGCCCTGCGGATTCTTCTGCGTCATCACGCGCAGTCCGGTCACCCCCAGCGCACCGTACGCATTGGCACACATCAGGAGCAACGACACAAATAATAAGTTTCTTCCAATCATAATGATAAAAAATAGGTTAGGTTTTTAAAAAAGCGAGACACGCCGTCTGCAACTGCGGCGTATCAGGCATTTGACATTCTGTATGGCACAAATGTAATAATAATATGTATGCAATGCAAAAAAGAGAAGAGGATAACGGACATACAGTACACAAAGACTGCCAAAAAACTGACTGGCAGTGTCAAAAAACTTATACAGAAAAACAAAAAACAGGGGATGGCTTCATACAAAGCCACCCCCTGAATATACTTGTCTCTGATGTTTCAGGATTACATCATGCCGCCCATTCCAGGCTGTGCCATAGGCATTGCCGGCTTCTCCTCGGGCTTGTCAACGATGAGACACTCTGTGGTGAGGAACATGCCAGCTATTGAAGCTGCGTTCTCAAGAGCCACACGTGCCACCTTCGCCGGGTCGATAACACCCTTCTGGCGCAGATCCTCATAGCAGTCTGTGCGTGCGTTGTAACCGAAGTCGCCTTCGCCCTCGCGCACTTTCTGCACTACGACAGCACCCTCGCCTCCGGCGTTTGTCACAATCTGGCGCAGCGGTTCCTCTATTGCGCGAGCCACGATGTTGATACCGGTCTGCTCGTCAGCGTTGTCTCCCTTGAGGTCTTTGAGAGCTTCCTGTGCGCGGATGTATGTAGTACCGCCGCCGACTACCACACCTTCCTCTATAGCGGCACGTGTAGCGCAGAGCGCGTCGTCCACGCGGTCCTTCTTTTCTTTCATCTCCACCTCGCTGTTGGCGCCCACATAGAGCACTGCGACACCGCCTGAGAGCTTGGCAAGACGCTCCTGCAGCTTCTCCTTGTCGTAAGAGCTTGTGGTGTTGGAAATCTCATTCTTTATCTGTGCTATGCGGTCTGCGATGAGCTGTTTGTCACCTGCGCCGTTCACGATGGTAGTGGTGTCCTTGTTGACAGTCACCTTGTCGCATGTTCCGCACATGTCGAGAGTAGCCTTGTCGAGTGTCAGACCCTTCTCCTCGCTCACGACAACACCGCCTGTAAGAACCGCGATGTCCTCAAGCATAGCCTTGCGGCGGTCGCCGAATCCGGGAGCCTTGACAGCGCATATCTTCAGTCCGCCACGCAGACGGTTGACAACCAGTGTGGTGAGAGCCTCTGAGTCAACGTCCTCAGCGATGACGAGCATCGGGCGTCCGCTCTCTGCCGCCGGCTGGAGAATGGGCAGGAAGTCCTTCAGGTTGCTGATTTTCTTGTCGTAGATGAGAATATACGGATTGTCCATCACACACTCCATCTTGTCGGCGTCTGTAACGAAATATCCGCTCAGATAGCCGCGGTCGAACTGCATACCCTCAACAACACCGATGCTTGTGTCGCGGCTCTTGCTCTCCTCGATGGTGATGACACCGTCTTTGGAAACCTTGCGCATAGCGTCGGCAAGCAGCTTGCCTATCTCGGGGTCGTTGTTGGCAGACACTGTAGCCACCTGCTCTATCTTGTCATAGTTGTCGCCCACAACCTCAGCGTTGTCCTTGATGAAACCTACGACAGCGTCTACAGCCTTGTCTATACCGCGTTTCAGATCCATAGGATTAGCTCCGGCAGTGACGTTCTTCAGACCTTCGGTAACGATAGCCTGTGTCAGAATGGTTGCGGTAGTGGTACCGTCGCCGGCGTCGTCGCCTGTCTTGCTTGCGACGCTCTTCACGAGCTGTGCTCCGGTGTTCTCGAAGCGGTCCTCAAGCTCAATCTCCTTTGCTACGGTAACGCCGTCCTTTGTTATCTGCGGAGCGCCGAACTTCTTCTCTATTACAACGTTGCGTCCTTTAGGACCGAGTGTCACCTTGACAGCGTTTGCGAGCTGATCCACACCTCTTTTGAGCAGATCGCGCGATTCTATGTTATATTTTATTTCCTTAGCCATAATTGTCTTATTTTTTTATCTGTTGTTTTTTAAATGTTTGCATGCGGTTGATCAGCCCACGACAGCGAGCACATCGCTCTGGCGCATGATGAGATATTTCACACCCTCATACTCGAGCTCGGTTCCCGAATATTTGCCATAAAGCACTTCGTCGCCCTCTTTCAGTACCATAGGTTCGTCCTTTGTACCATTTCCGGTGGCTACTACCTTGCCGTGCTGCGGCTTTTCCTTGGCTGTATCAGGAATGATTATTCCTCCCACTTTTTCTTCAGCTTGTGCCGGAAGTACCAGCACTCTGTCTGCTAACGGTTTAATGTTCATAATGGTTATATGTTTAAAGTTTAATCTGAATTTACTTTCCGGGCGCGCCCTCTTCGGACGCTTTCACCTTGCTAACAGCCAAAACCATGCCAAAAAAGGATGACTGACAGATTTGTCATCAGAATACTGACAATTCTGTCACATTCTGACGGCATGCCGGACAGCTGCCGAGGAGCGTCTGAAGCATGCCAGCCAGACCGGCAGGAGGCAGTCAGGACACCAATGACAAATGTATGACGCGCTGTCAGACACCTGTTCCCCTGACGCGGAGCAGACCCCATAACGCGCCCGGATTCCGGCAGACATGTCTTGCGACATATCCGGCAAAAGCGCGAACCGCCTGTCATGACAGCAGCGCGGAATAATGAAGATGTCTTACGATATGCTTGTTCGGAACGGGTGAATATATATTCAGTACGATTGTATATTTATGCATAAACTGCGGAAAAGATTCCGTCATATCGCGTCATGGCGCGATTATTCGCAGCGGCAATGTGTTTTTGTCGTGAAAACGCGATTCTTAAGACTTACACGTAACACATTGTCTACCAACTGTTTGCCGTAAAGCACGCGATGAGAGAGAAAAAACGGAGGTGCGGAAAAGCCTTTTCCGACACACGGAAAAGCCCGTTCCGTCATACAGGAAAGGCTTTGCGAAGAGACAAGACAGTGTCTGCGGTGAGACGGAAAGCACCGTTTGGCATGCCGGAATGACGGAAATCGCTTCGCGGAGATGCCCGCAACGTGTTTCTGAAGGTGTTTTCCTGCCCTACGGCATTCTGTTTTGAAGATTACGGATGTAAATATTTTTTACTTCCGGAAATGAATTTTTATGCATAAACAGAAGCCCACCGGATGACAATACGCAAACAGACAGACACCGCACACACGTCATGACACCGAACAAAAAATGCGGTATGCCGAAGAAATATCCGACATCAGGCTATTCATAATTTATATATTGTGCAGTTGACGGACATGAGATGTTCGGCTCATGCCGGAGATGCGGGCTGACAGACAGATGAAAAGCGTGACGCGGACTCCCGGCAGTTGTGCGGAAAAGAGATGGTGGAAAACAGGTGATGTGCTGATATCTTATTTGCATTATGATGGTTTATATGAAATAAAACAGATAGAACGCAAGGACTGCATGAGCGACAAGAATGGCAGGAACGCCATATCTGAACTTGCGGTGGAGCGTCTTATGACGCCATACCTTCATGCCCGCCAACGCCCCGACGCTTCCGCCCACGGCGGCATACATGAGCAGCGATGCCTCGGAAATGCGCCTGCGCCTGTGCGCGGCTTTCCACTTGTCTATTCCGAAAGCGGTGAAAGCCGCCAGATTGACTGCGGCAAGATAAGTCAGGAGGATATATAAAAGATGTGTATTCATATGTCAGTTTATTTTCATTTTACCCGGATTGTTATCAGACTTCATCCTTATTCCGTACTACTGTCAGACATGTTGCCTTCCGTTTTTGCCGAAGATGTGGCATGCCACACCAAGCAGGAGCGGGAAGATGGATGGTGTCAGCAGTGAGGAAGAGGGATTAAGAGCATATAAATCAAGTGAGAAGCGCACTTTGGCTAGTCTGATGACAATTCGCGTTCAGTATTTTCCCTTACGCCAGGTCTCACTCCACGCTTATCAGTTCGATGTCGAAGACAAGCGCGGAGCAGCCCGGAATGTCACCCGACGCCTTGCGTCCGTACCCTTTCTGCCATGGGACGAACACCTGCCAGCGGTCTCCCGAGCGCATGTGGCACAACGCGGTGCGCAATCCCTCAATGAGTGTGTCCACACGAAACGCTTCGGTACAGGGGCGCACACGCGAGTCGTCGAACACCGTTCCGGAGACAAGCGTTCCGGTGTAGTGCACGGTGACAATGCTGCGGGGACCTGCCACGACCGAGCCGGAGCCTTCAGCCAGGACCTTATACAGCACTCCCCCTTCAAGCTCACGCACCCCTTCCCCGTCTGCCATCCGTGCCATGAAACTCTCGTTCTGCCGTCTGTATACTTCTTTACGGTTCATACGTATTCTGTTTTCAGTTCGTCTGTCACCACAAAATCATCATCCGCCGGATTCTCCGGAACGTATATGATGCGCATGCCACGGCATGATGACGGAATCTTAATGGTGTCGAGGGCAAGCCAGCAAGGCGGTCCGTAATCGTAGGACCTGCCTGTGAGCACTATCCTCAAAGACACGAAGTCGAACTCATAATAGCCGCCTCCCAGACATTTCTCGCCCGGTTGCAACAGATGTTTGTGCAGGCACACCCTTCCGAAACGGAAGAAGCCTTTGTCTGTAATTATGAATTTGGGTTGTTCCATCTTATTCACAGATTCAGGAAATATCACCGTCAAGGCATTGAAAGCTGACGCGACGTGAGTCAGTTCTTTGATTCCCGAGTGCAGCTTATCTTATGCAAAGATAATGCAAATGAGCGGAAAGAGATCTTGCTCTTAATTTCCCGAGTGCAGCTTATCTTATGCAAAGGTACTCCTTATGTTTCAAATAGCATCCATTATGACCGCACAAAAATGGCAATCTGTGTGTTTTTCCTTCATGACAGACATAACGGCAATACTTCCATAAAACTGTCATGAAACGAATTGAATGGATATTACATAAATGATAAAAACTGAATACTCGAAAAATATGACGTCAATGAAAGGCTATTTTAATTAAAATACACTATCTTTGCATAAGATAAGATGCGGTTCGGCAGTATCAAGTTAAGTAAAACTACGTTTCTCTTACTTGTTCCTGCGCTCACCTTTCATCATCTTTGCATGATATAGCAGCATCCGGCAATGTAAGAGCAGGCTCTGTTTCAGTCCGTTTGCGCCTTATTGAAGAAAAAGCATTATTTTACTTATACTATAATCCTGAATTCGTATGAAAAATTTCTTTAAACAAGTCCTTGCGACAGTTGTCGGACTGATAGCCTTCGGAGCTATCGTAACCTTCATGGGAATAATAAGCATAGTGGGAATGATTGCCTCAGGCGACAGCACTCCTGAAGTGAGCAATAACTCCGTAATGGTGCTCAATCTGTCCGGCGTGATAGACGAGCAGGGACAGGAGGACTTCCTCGGAACACTCACCGGAAACACGATGAGCAACCTCGGGCTCGACAATATGCTGTCTGCCATAAAGAAGGCTAAAGACAACGACAAGATAAAAGGCATATACATAGAGGCGGGAATATTGCAGGCAGGATACGCCACAATGCAGGAGATACGCAACGCCCTGCTCGACTTCAAGAAGAAAGGAAAGTGGATTGTAGCATACGGAGACACTTACACTCAGGGCACTTACTACATAGCCAGCGCAGCCGACAAGGTGTACCTTAATCCGAAAGGTATGATAGACTGGCACGGACTGGGCGCACAGCCACAGTTCTATAAAGACCTTATGGCTAAGTTCGGGGTGAGATATCAGGTTGTAAAGGTGGGAACATACAAGAGTTTCACCGAGACCTACACCGAAGACAAGATGAGCGACGCCAACCGCACGCAAGTGTCGGCATACATCAACGGCACGTGGAACAACATATGCAAGGCTGTGTCTGAAAGCAGAAAGATAAGCACCGACTCGCTCAACGCCTACGCTGACAGACTCATAACGTTCGAGCCGGCGGAGAACATACTGAAATACAAGATGGTGGACGGACTGATATATGCCGACCAGGTGAAGGGTGAGATAAAGAAAATGCTCAAAATAGGAAAGGACAAAAAGATAAAACAGATAGGACTTTCCGAAATGGCGAACATCAAAGACAAGAAAGCTAAGGGCGATGAGATTGCCGTGTACTACGCATATGGCAGCATCGTGCAGTCGGGGGCGGCATCGGTGCTCTCACAAGAACACAGCATCGTGGGTCCGGAGGTGTGCAAGGACCTTGAGGACCTGATGAACGACGATGACGTCAAGGCTGTGGTGGTGCGCATAAATTCAGGCGGAGGAGACGCTTATGCGTCAGAACAGCTGTGGCACCAGATGGTGGAACTGAAAAAGAAGAAACCGGTGGTAGTGTCGATGGGCGACTATGCCGCATCAGGAGCCTACTACATGAGCTGTCCGGCAAACTGGATTGTGGCGCAGCCTAACACGCTCACCGGAAGCATCGGCATATTCGCAGCCATACCGGACATGAGCGGACTGATAACACAGAAGCTGGGAGTGAAGTTCGACGAGGTGAAGACAAACCGTAACAGCACGTTCGGCAACGTCATGGCACGTCCGTTCAACGATGAGGAACTGGACTACCTGCAGGCTTACGTGAACCGTGGCTACCAGCTGTTCCGCCAGCGCGTGGCTGACGGCAGACGCCAGAAGACCGTCGACATAGAGAAAGTGGCGCAAGGAAGAGTGTGGCTCGGCAGTGACGCATTGAAGATAAAGCTCGTCGACGAGCTCGGAGGACTCAATCAGGCTGTGGCAAAGGCGGCGTCGCTCGCGAAACTGAAAGAGTATCACACGAAGAACTATCCTGCCGTGCCAAGCTGGACCGAACAGCTGATGGCGTCAGCAGGACGCAATAATTATCTTGACGAACAGCTCAGACTGACACTGGGCGACCTGTACGAACCGTTTGTCATGCTTAGAAGCATGAACGAGAGGGAGGTGCTGCAGGCTCGTATTCCGTTTGTACTGAACATAAAATGAGGACAGAAGGGGATTTCATAAAAATAAACGAATGGCTGCTGCCGCTGAGCTGGCTCTACGGCATCGGAGTGAGATTCAGAAATATGATGTTCGACATCGGTATTCTGAAAAGCAGGCGGTATGACATCCCCATAATATCCGTAGGCAACATAACTGTGGGCGGATCGGGCAAGACTCCGCACGTGGAATATCTAATTTCGCTGCTTGAAAAAAGAGCGAAAGTGGCTGTGCTGAGCCGGGGCTACAAGAGAAAGAGCCGTGGATATGTACTCGCGAAAGAAGACACGGCTATGCGCGACATAGGTGACGAGCCGTATCAGATGAAGAAGAAATTCGGAAACATACACATAGCCGTGGACAAAGACAGACGGCACGGCATAGAACGGCTCACATCAGACAGGGAGACAAAGGACACTGAGGTGATTCTGCTCGACGACGCCTACCAGCACAGATATGTAAAAGCAGGCATAAGCATACTGCTCGTGGACTATCACAGGCTGATAATATACGACAGACTGCTGCCTGCCGGACGCCTGCGAGAGCCTCAGTCGGGCAAGTCGAGAGCCGACATCGTAATAGTGACAAAGTGTCCCAAGGACCTCAAACCGATGGAATACCGCGTACTGCAAAGGGCTATGGGGCTTTATCCTTATCAGAAGCTGTTCTTCACGTCGATAGAGTACTGCGGACTGAAAGCTCTCTTCGGAAACAGGAAAATGGCGCTTTCTGAAATAAGAAAGGACACAAACATACTGCTGCTGACCGGAATAGCCTCTCCACAGCAGATTGTGATGGACATCAAGCCTTATTCGAAGAACATTCATCCGATGACGTTTGCCGACCACCATCAGTTCACAGCGGAAGACATAAAGGAGATAAACCGCAGATTCAACAGCTTGCCGCAACCGCGAATGATTGTGACTACGGAAAAGGACGGAGCAAGACTGGAAGACGCCGACGGACTGGAAAAAGAGACAAAAGACAATATTTTCGTCCTGCCGATAAGAGTGAGATTCATGTCGGACGGAGAAAAGACATTCAACAATAAAATAATAAGCTATGTACGGAAAAATACAAGAAACAGCACAATGGCTGAAAGAGAGAATGACAACAGCTCCGCAGACAGCCATCATCCTGGGCACAGGTCTGGGACAATTAGCTTCAGAAATAACTGACAGTTATGAATTTCCTTATCAGGATATACCTAATTTCCCGGTTTCTACAGTAGAAGGACACGCGGGTAAACTTATATTCGGAAAACTCGGGAACAAGGACATCATGGCAATGGAAGGACGATTCCATTATTATGAGGGATACTCGATGAAGGAGGTGACATTCCCTATAAGAGTGATGTATGAGCTTGGCATCAAGACTCTTTTCGTATCGAACGCTTCCGGAGGAATGAACCCTGAGTTCAAGATAGGCGATCTGATGATTATCACCGACCACATAAACTTCTTCCCCGAACATCCTCTGAGAGGAAAGAACTTCCCCACCGGACCACGTTTTCCGGACATGCACGAGACATATGACCGCGAACTGATAGCAAAGGCAGAGGCTATAGCCGTGGAGAAAGGCATACGTCTGGTACACGGTGTGTATATGGGCGTGCAGGGACCGACATTCGAGACTCCGGCAGAATATAAGATGTATCATCGCATGGGTGCCGACGCCGTAGGCATGAGCACCGTCCCCGAGGTAATAGTGGCGCATCACTGCGGAATAAGAACGTTCGGAATAAGCATCATAACCGACCTCGGACTTGAGGACACACCGGTGGAAGTGAGCCACGAAGAGGTGCAGGTGGCAGCAAACAAGGCGCAGCCGCTGATGACAGAGATAATGAGGGAGATGATAAACAGGGCATAACAGATATGACTGAGATTTCAAGACTGGGTGAGTTCGGACTGATAGAGCATCTCACTAAAGACATAAAGATAAAAAACGAATCTACAAAGTACGGCGTGGGAGACGACTGCGCCGTACTTCATTATCCGCATTCCGAAGTGCTCATAACAACAGACATGCTGATGGAGGGCGTGCATTTCGACCTGACATATATCGACATGCAGCATCTGGGATATAAATCGGCAATGGTGAACATAAGCGACATCTTCGCCATGAACGGCACACCGCGGCAGATGGTAGTGAGTCTCGCACTGAGCAAACGATTCTCGATAGAGGACGTTGAACAGTTCTACAGCGGACTGCGGATGGCGTGCGACAAATGGGGAGTCGACGTTGTGGGCGGAGACACGACATCATCCTACACCGGACTGGCTATAAGCATAACATGCATAGGCGAAGCTGAAAAGGACAAGATAGTATACCGCAACGGTGCAAAAGAGACCGACCTGATATGCGTAAGCGGCGATCTCGGTGCGGCTTATATGGGACTTCAGCTTCTGGAACGGGAAAAATCGGTGTATTACCAGCAGGTGAATGAGGCAAGAAAAAAAGATGACAAACGCGCGCTGGAGGAACTGGCGCACTTCCAGCCTGACTTCGCCGGTAAGGAATACTTGCTGCAACGACAGCTGCAACCGGAAGCACGGGGAGATGTTCTTGCCAAATTGCGCGAGAACAATATCCGCCCTACTGCCATGATGGACATAAGCGACGGACTGAGCAGTGAACTTATGCATATATGCAAGCAAAGTAACTGCGGATGCAGAATATACGAGAAAAACATACCGATAGACTATCAGACGGCTGTAATGGCTGAAGAACTGAACATGAATGTGACGACATGTGCGCTGAACGGAGGCGAAGACTATGAATTGCTGTTCACCGTTCCGATAGGCGACCATGAGAAAATAGAGGCAATGGATGGTGTGAAACTTATCGGACACATCACGCGCCCGGAACTCGGACAGATGCTCGTAACATTCGACAACAACGAATTTGAACTGAAGGCACAAGGATGGAATCCGTTGAGATAACCATATTGCGTATAACATAACGCAAATACAACGTCATACGCAACATAAATACAACGTCAGATACAAGCAAAAGAGTCTGATAACGGTATATTTCCGGAAAATAAAAAACGTGATACAATATCATACATCAACCGGTGATATATTGCATTTCCGACTCTTTCGCACTGCTTTTTTTAAAAAAACAGTGCCAGTGAGCGCAATGGGAGCTTGCTCACATATTGCCGAGCGCAGCCTGTTTTATAAAAAAAACAGTGCCAGTGAGCGCAATGGGAGCTTGCTCACATATTGCCAAGCGCAGCCTGTTTTATAAAAAATGCAATAAAAAATTTTGCATTACGGATTATTTTCCGTACCTTTGCAACCGCAAATAAGCACTGAAGATGGTGCCATAGCTCAGTTGGTAGAGCAAAGGACTGAAAATCCTTGTGTCACTGGTTCGATTCCCGTTGGCACCACCCATTTTTTTATCACTCACAAAATCATTTCTCCCGGGCTCGAAGAGAGTCCGGGAGTTTTTGTTTCCGCCTCCTCCAGCGTGCCGAGCGGTTGCGTCAGTAAGGCGGCAGTGTCATCGTAGGCGGATGTTCAGGCTCAGTTGCCGTCAGATTTTGTACTATCCGGAGATGCTTTTCATACTCCGGAGAGTGAGTGTAGTGTGCCATGCTGCCGATGATACGTTGGAAGACACTCCTGAAAAGCGCGCAAGACGTTGGCAAGGATATAGCCGACATATGAGTGATTTTATAATACCGGTTGATCTTGAACGGATGTTTATAATTATGCATATATGTGTTCCGTTTCCGCATATTCATCCATCGTCAACTCAGCGAGAGCTTCGTATTTGCGGCGGGAAAGCTCTTCGGGCGCAAATACGCGAGTTTTGCGGTGTTGTGGTAATGTGTTGATAATCATCCGTTTATGCTGTTTTGCCTGTCAGGACGGCTTTTCTTACGTTGCGAAACGGGCTTTTCTGCATTGCGGAAGAGCCTCTTCCTCACCACCGAAGAGCCTTTCCGGCAGTGCAGTATGGGCTTTTACGCGCGGCGATACGGTCTTTTCCGCGCCGGATGAGAGTGCGGAAGAGTCTTTTCGGGCATTGTCGCCGGGTCGTGGCGGAATGTTTATGCCGTTTTCATACGTTCATCGGCATCCTTCCGTTTCTGTTTTGAGAAAAAGCGTTGTCAAAATATTTTACTTCCTGTTTGCATAAATATACATTTTCGAAGTGCCGCCATGATTGCGCGCGACGCGTTTTTCTCGCGGCATATGGCTTGCTGTCTGAGGCGCGGCGGAGATGAGTTCGCGACGCGGGAAAGTTTCATTAAAAGCCCCATTCTGCTTTTTTAACTAATTATTATTTGGTTTATCGGTTCAAACATATATCTTTGCAACGTATATTAAGGTTGTTTTTTATTTTTCCGCCAAATATATATAAGATTATAACTAACACTTAAACCGAATGAAAAGAATGTTTACGTCTCTTGTTGCCGCGGTTGCGGCAATGACTGTCGGTGCGCAGAATGCGGAGTTCTTTGAGCCATACAAGGAAGTGGATTTGCGTCTGCCGTCAGTACCTCTTGTGGTTAACGACCCTTATTTCTCTATCTGGTCGCCTTATGACAGGCTTACCGACGGCACCACACGTCATTGGACCGACGCGCAGAAAGCCATCGACGGACTGCTGCGCGTGGACGGGAAGACCTACCGCTTCATGGGTGTGGAGAAGCCGTATGTGCTCAAATCCATCCTGCCTATGGCGGATGAGGGCGCGTGGACGGCAAAGACGAGCCGCACATATCCCGGAGACGGATGGGCTGATCCCGCTTTCGACGACTCCTCATGGGGCACGGAGAGGGGCGCGATAGGCTCTGCCGACGAATATCCCAACGTTAACACAAACTGGGATGTTGAGAATACCGACGTGTATGCGAGGCGCACGGTGAACCTTACGGCGGACGACATAGCCGACGACCTTTACATAGTTTATTCGCACGACGACGTTTTCGAGCTTTACATCAACGGCACGCAGGTCATCTCGACGGGCGAGACGTGGCTTCAGGGCGAGACACTCCATCTCACCGCCGCGCACAAGGCACTGCTCAAGGAGGGCGAGAACGTCATCGCAGCCCATTGTCACAACACTACCGGAGGCGCGCTCATCGACTACGGACTCTACCGTAACGTGAAGACCGAAGGGGCTGACATTGAGACGGCTGAGCAGATTTCGGTGGACGTGCTTGCCACAAACACCTACTACACGTTCAAGTGCGGACCGGTCGATCTCGACCTCGTGTTCACCGCTCCGATGCTCATCGACGACCTCGAACTGCTGTCCACACCGGTGAACTACGTGTCCTATCAGGTGCGTTCCAACGACGGAGCCGACCACGACGTGCAGTTCTATCTCGCCACGACGCCCGAGCTCGCCGTCAACCAGAACACGCAGGCGACGTCCTCAACATACAACGTGTCGTCAGAAGGCTACAAGTTCCTCAAGACCGGTACCACCGAACAGCCGCAGCTCGAGAAAGCCGGCGACCTCATATGCATAGACTGGGGCTTCTTCTATATGCCCGGCATCAACGGAGATGTGGCTCTTTCCACCGGATACACGGCTGAAAGCAACTTCGCCTCCACCGGAGAGCTTGGCAGAACTCTTGTCAGTGCCACAAGCACAAGCGAGTCCACGATGCCCACACTTGCCTATGTGCACGACTTCGGCAGCGTCAACACCGCGTCAAGCTTCACCATGCTGGCATACGACGAGGTGTACGACATCGTTTACATGGGACAGAAATACAAGGGCTACTGGGCGCGCAACGGCAAGACTATACAGCAGGCAATCGCCGAGATGCGCGACAACTACACTGACATAATGACCCGCTGCCGCGCTCTTGACAAGCGTATCTACGACGACGGACTCGCTGCCGGCAACGACAAATACGCCGAGCTGCTTTCCGGCTCATACCGTCATGTCATCGCGGCGCACAAGCTTTTCGAGGACAAAGACGGCAACCTGCTCTTCTTCTCCAAGGAGAACAACTCCAACGGATGCGTCAACACCGTCGACCTTACCTATCCGTCGGCTCCCCTTTTCCTGCTTTACAACCCCGAATTGCTTAAAGGCATGATGACAAGTATATTCGAGTACAGTTACACCGGACGCTGGACAAAGCCGTTCGCGGCGCACGATCTCGGCACATATCCCATCGCCAACGGACAGGTCTACGGCGGAGACATGCCTCTGGAGGAGTCGGGCAACATGATAACTCTTGCCGCGATGATATGCAAACTCGAGAACAGCACGGCATATGTGGACAAGTACTGGGACATCATAAAGCTCTGGACAGACTATCTTGTGGAGAACGGACAGGACCCGGAGAACCAGCTCTGCACCGACGACTTCGCCGGACACTGGGCTCACAACGCCAATCTCTCCATCAAAGCCATAATGGGTGTAGCCGGATTCTCGGAGATGGCGCGCATCAAGGGCGACACGGAAACGGCTGACAAATACATGAGCAAGGCAAAGGACATGGCTCGCATATGGGAGACAATGGCAAGAGAGGGCGACCACTACCGCCTCGCCTTCGACCGCAGCAACACCTGGAGCCAGAAGTATAATATGGTGTGGGACAAGCTGTGGAACATACATATCTTCCCCAACAAGGCTGCCGAGCGCGAGATACAGTATTATCTCACAAAGCAGAACACATACGGTCTGCCGCTCGACAGCCGTGAGGCTTACACCAAGAGCGACTGGATCATCTGGACGGCGTCGATGTCTCCCGACACGGAAACGTTCCTCAAGTTCTCCGACCTTGTGTATAAGTATGTCAACGAGACCAAGTCCCGCGTGCCCATAAGCGACTGGTACTGGACCAACTCGGGCGATATGCGCGGCTTCAGGGCACGTTCCGTCATCGGCGGACACTGGATGAAGGTGCTCATGGATAAGATTGGCACGTTGCAGCCACCGGTAAACGAGTGGGCTCCGGCGGGCGAAAAGATAAAGACAAAATGGGCTGATGAGGTTACGTCGGACAACGTTCTGCCCGAGTATCCGCGTCCTCTCATGGAGCGTTCCGAATGGATGAACCTCAACGGACTGTGGGAGTTCGGATTCAATTCGGCAAGCTCGGCGAGCGAGCCGGAAATGTACGACGGTCAGATTCTCGTTCCGTTTGCCATCGAGTCGAGCCTTTCGGGCGTGATGCGTCCTATGGTCGAGAACAACGCTTTGTGGTACAGACGTGAGTTCACGGTGCCTGAGGCATGGTCGGGAAAGCGCGTCATCATCAACTTCGGGGCGTGCGACTACAACGCAAGCGTATATGTCAACGGCGAGAGTGTCGTTTCGCATACCGGCGGAAGCACTTCGTTCAGTGCGGACATCACCGACTTCCTGTCTGAAAGCGGTACGAACGTACTTACGGTCAAGGTGATAGACAACACCGACGAGAACACCCAGCCGGTGGGAAAACAGCGTAAGGACGCCGACGGAAACGGCAGCATATGGTATACTCCGGTCTCCGGCATATGGCAGACTGTATGGCTCGAGCCGGTAAGCGGCGAATACATATCCGACGTCTCCACCACACCTGATGTGGACAACAGCAGGTTTGTAGTGAACGCTACGGCGGAGGGCGTGGACGGAAGCAACGCTGTCGTGACCGTGAGACTTATGGACGGTGACAACGTCGTGGCTACAGGCGAGGGCGCTCCTGGCACTGACATCGTGCTGGACGTTGCCGCTCCGAAGCTGTGGAGCCCGCAGTCGCCTCATCTTTACGGCATGGAGCTTACACTGACATGCGACGGTGAGGAGACCGACCGTGTGGACAGCTATGCCGCACTGCGCAAGATCTCGGTGGCACAGGATAAGAACGGAGTATGGAGAATGCAGCTCAACAACCGTGACTTCTTCCAGAACGGAGTGCTCGATCAGGGTTACTGGCCCGACGGTCTGTACACCGCACCCACCGACGAGGCTCTCCGCTACGACATAGAGACTGCCAAGAGCCTCGGCTATAACATGATACGCAAGCACATGAAGGTAGAGCCCGCACGCTGGTATTACCATTGCGACCGCCTCGGAATGCTCGTATGGCAGGACATGCCGGCACTCGGCAAGTCGTATGAGGAGTGGAACGGCGGCAGCTGGTACACCGGAACGGACGGCAGACCCACCACAACCGCACGCCTGAACTACACAAAGGAGTGGACCGACATCATCAGCCAGCACTATTCCAATCCCTGCATCGTGGTATGGACTCCGTTCAACGAGGCATGGGGACAGTTCCTCACGTCGTCTGTAGTGAGCACTACGAGAGGTCAGGACGCTACCCGTCTCATCGATGCGGCGAGCGGTGGAAACCATCATGAAGGCGTAGGCGACCTGCTCGACCTGCACGACTACAACGCCGAACCGTCTGTCTATCTCTACGACTCCACCCGTCCGACGGTGCTCGGAGAGTACGGAGGACTCAAGTATAACGTCGAGGGCTACCGCTGGGATCCCGATTATACCGCCACCGACTACACCGGAACAGACGCTCTCACCGATGCCTACGTGACTCTGGCAGGACGCATCACCGCTCTCGCCAAGTCTGACGCGGCTAAGGATTTCTCCGCTTCGGTTTATACGCAGATAACCGATGTGGAGACCGAAATGAACGGACTGATGACCTACGACCGCAAGCTTCTCAAGGTGGATGCCGAAAAGGTGAAGGCGGCAAACGACAAGCTCGCCTCCGTACTCGGCACATCGACGGGCATAGAGGACATCACCTCCCAAGAGGGAGAAGCCGTGGAGACATGCCGTTATAACGCCGGCGGACAGCGGGTGTCAAAGAACAGCAAGGGACTCAACATCGTAAGATACTCTGACGGAACGGTGAAGAAGGTCATCGTGAAGTGATGCTGATGCCATAATACACACCGCCCGGTGGCACACAAAGTGTCTGCCGGGTGGTGTTTACGTTACGTACGGACGATAAGAAAATCAAATATAATCAATAACAAAACAAGTTTTATATGAAGAAAATCATGACACTTGCGGCTTCTATCGCCGTAGCATTGTCTGCTGGAGCACAGTCTGCCGACTTCTTCCAGCCGTACAAGACGACCGATCTGCGCCTTCCTTCGGTGCCGATATTCGTCAACGACCCTTACGTGTCGTTCTGGTCGCCTTACGACGAGCTCAATGAGGGAAGCGTGCGTCACTGGACCAACGCCGAGAAACCGCTCGACGGACTGCTCCGCGTGGACGGAGTGACATACCGGTTCATGGGTGTCGAGCGCGAGTATGTGCTCGATGAGACACTCATGCCAATGACCGATGAGGAGATATGGGAGGCAAAAGCCACCACCACAAAGCAGGACGGGACTGCCTGGACAGAACCTGACTTCGACGACAGCGGATGGGAAACCAAGAAGGGAGCGTTCGGTTCGCCGGGTGAGTATCCCAATGTCAACACACCGTGGACTGACACCAACTCCGACATTTACGTACGCCGTAAGGTCAATCTCACCGCCGAGGACATCGCGAAAGACCTTTATGTGGTCTATTCACACGACGATGTGTTCAAGCTCTACATCAATGGGCACCTTGTGGTAAGCACGGGTGAGACATGGCTTCAGGGCGAGACAGCAAAGCTCTCCGACATTGCCAAAGGCTATCTCAAGGAAGGCGAGAACGTCATCGCAGCCCACTGCCACAACACCACGGGCGGAGCTTATGTGGACTACGGACTTTATGTCAATACAAAGACGCAGAACGCGGACATCAAGAAGGCTGTGCAGAAGTCGGTGGACGTGCTTGCCACAAACACCTACTACACGTTTGAGTGCGGTCCGGTGATGCTCGACGTGGTGTTCACCGCACCGATGCTCATGGACGATCTCGACCTTCTGTCCACTCCAATCAACTACATCTCCTATCAGGTGCGTTCCAACGACGACAAGGAACACGACGTGCAGTTCTATCTCGCCACCACGCCCGAGCTGGCGGTGAACGAGACCAACCAGCCCACAATGTCGTCGCTGAAGACTCAGAACGGCATCAGGTATATCAGCGGAGGTACAACCTCGCAGCCCATTCTGGGCAGAGGCTCCGACGGAATATGCATAGACTGGGGCTATGTGTATCTGCCTCAGATCAACGGAGAGGTGAGTCTGGCGTCCACTCTTGAGGTTGAGAACACGTTTGCAAGCGAAGGCAAGCTGCCGCGCACAAAGGTTTCAATGGCGGGAGCGAAGAAGTCGAAGTATCCCACACTTGCTTTCATGTACGACTTCGGCAGTGTCAAGACCGGCACAAACTTCGCCATGATAGGCTATGATGAGATTTGGGACATCGAATATCTTAACGAACGCTACAAGGGATACTGGGCGCGGGACGGCAAGACCATCTATCAGGCGTTCGAGGAACTGCGCGACAACTACACCGACATTATGAAACGGTGCCGCGAACTGGACAAACGCATATACGACGATGCGCTCGCTTCGGGCAACAAGGAGTATGCGGAGATACTCTCGGCTTCCTACCGCCACTGCATCGCGGCGCACAAGCTGTTTGAGGGACCGAACGGAAACCTCTACTTCTTCTCTAAGGAGAACAACTCAGGAGGATTCGTCAACACCGTGGACCTCACCTATCCCGAGTCGCCGCTCTTCCTGCTCTACAACCCCGAACTGCAGAAGGCGATGATGCGAAGCATCTTCGAGTACTGCCGTTCCGACCGCTGGGACTTCCCCTTCGCGGCTCACGACCTCGGCATCTATCCGCATGCCAACGGACAGCGTTACTCCATCACCAGACCCAACGCGGACGGCGGATTTGAAGGAAACATGCCTCTTGAGGAGTCGGGCAACATGGTCACGCTCTGCGCTATGCTCTCGATGCTCGACGGCAACACCTCCTTCGCCGACCAGTATTGGGACACCATAAAGCTCTGGACTGACTATCTCGTGGAGAACGGACAGGATCCGGAGAACCAGCTTTGCACCGACGACTTCGCGGGACACTGGGCTCACAACGCCAATCTGTCCATGAAGGCAATCATGGGTATTGCCGGTTTCTCTGAGATGGCGCGCATGAAGGGAGACATCGAGACCGCCGACAAGTACATGGCAAAGGCAAAGGAGATGGCGGAAAAATGGGAGTCGATGGCTAACGACGGCGACCACTACCGCCTGGCATACGACAGGAAAGGCACGTGGGGGCAGAAATACAACATGGTGTGGGACAAGCTCTGGGGGCTGAACCTCATACCCAACAACGCCATGAAGCGCGAGGTGGCTTACTATCTCAGAAAGCAGAACGCCTACGGACTGCCGCTTGACAGCCGCTCGGACATCTCGAAGACCGACTGGATAATGTGGTCGGCTGCGATGGCGGACACAGACGAGCTCTTCCTGAGGTTTGTCGGACCGCTCTATAAGTACATCAACGAGACGTCATCACGTGTCCCCATCAGTGACTACTACAACACGAAGACCGGCAATATGGTCGGATTCAAGGCGCGTTCTGTTGTCGGCGGACACTGGATGAAGGTGCTCATGGACAACTTCGACAAGACGAAGGTGCCCTCTACAGGCATCTCGTCGGCAGTCACAGACAACGGTTCGGGACATCTGTCATACTATAACCTTAACGGTGTCAAGATGACCGCGCCTGTCAAGGGAGTGAACATCGTGAAGGACGATAAGGGGGATGTCCGTAAGATTGTGATGGAATAAAAACACGGCATCGGCTTTTACCCGTCGTGGACAACTACGCCCGGAGACGCATCATTGCGCCTGCCGGGCGTTTTTTTGTTTGTACAGATGAGGCGGAGATGTGGCGGTGCGGGGATGGTGCGGTGTCAGTGGGAGGAGAAATGTGGTGAGGTGAGTGTGTTGTTAGTGCTGTGTTGCCTACGCATATTCGTGATAGAATAATGTTGGCGTCAGCCTGTAGAGACGCAAGATTTTGCGTCTCCCGAGGAGTTAAGCGCAATGGGAGCCAGCGGATATATGCTGATGATGGTTGCGCTCATTGCTTGTGAGACGCAAGATTTTGCGTCTCTACTTTGGGGAGGCAACGGTATTATATGGCGAAGGTGATTGTGTGGGCGCGGTGGCGGTGTGTCCTGGATGTTTCTCAATGTGCGATTGGCTGCTGCCTTTTTGTTTTATGGCAGTAAAAAATTTTGACAGTCATAATCTGCAAAAGAGGATATGGACTTGCACTGAAAATGATCATGCGGCATGGCGGAGGAGGGTAGGGATGACGGTAAAAGCCCTGTTATGTTACGGATTAACTGTTTTTTTAATGTATAAAAGTCCGTTCCACGTTACGGAAAAGGTACTTCTGTGAGCGGAAAAGGCTCTTTTATGATGCGGAAAATGCTCTTTCATGACACGAAAAAGCCCGTTTGACACTGCGGAAAAGGCTCTTTCGCATGATGATAAAGGCATGATTGATGTGCTGCTTTGTGTAAACGGCTGTGCTTTAATGAGTTATGATAACGCCCGAAAAATCGCGTATTTGCAGGCGTATTGCCTTGCGGATGGCTCTGCGCGATTCTCGTGCGGTTGACGTTGTGCTGTTGTTCGCATTCCGTGTCATTTATGTGAAATGGCGCATAAGCCAGAGCGACGTTTCCGGCTTGCCGGTCAAGAGAACAAAAAAAGTTCCCGCTTCACTGTCATGGTGCGGGAACCTTCCGTTGCCGTCTGTCGTTGAGGCTCAGCTTTTCTGTGTTGTCACAATCTGGTTGAAGTAAGGATAAGGTATCTCGATGTTCTCCTTGTCGAACCGTTCCTTTATCGACTTCAGCAGATCGCACTTCATCACGAAGGCGTTTCCAGGTGTCGCAGCCCACGCCCACGCCCTCAGAGTGATGGCAGAGTCGCCGAGGTTTGTCACCCTTATCACCACCTGCGGTGTGCCGTCGGTCTTTTCCTTCGGGCTGCGGTGGTCTATGAGCATTGGGTGACGCATCGTCTCGTCGCGCATCACGTCCATGGCGAAGTCGAGGTCGGTGGTGTACGACACGCCCACCTCCACAAAGGCGCATGTCGCCTCCTCCCCGAACGACGAGTTGATGATGGTGCTCGAGCTTATCTTACTGTTCGGTATGATTATCATTCTGTTCTCCGCGTTGCGTACGACGGTGTGCCGCAGCGTTATCTCCGTCACCGTTCCTATCACTATGTCGTCCACGTTGATGAAGTCGCCCACCTTGAACGGTCTTGAGAACACGATGAACAGACCGCTCACAATGTTAGACAGAGCCTCCTGCGAGGCAAGACCCACCGCCATGGCGAGGATTCCCGCGCTGGCGAGAATGGAGTTGCTTATCTTCTCCATACCCGGTATCAGCGAGAGGAAAGCCGCGCAGCCGACGATGTATACAGCCGCCACCACCATCTGGCGGATGAAGCTTGTCCTCGTCTCATCGAGCGTGACGAGTCGTCCCTGCCTCTTCATCGAACGGTTGAAGAAATATTTCACGAGACCCGTCACAATGCGTACGAACAGGTATATTATCGCCGCCTTGATGCAGAACCTCAGCACCGCGTGTATGCTTATGCCGAAGAGGCTCAGTTCCATAATCTTTTCTATGTCCATATAGTATTGTCCTTTTGTTGTTTTTCTTTTACCGTTGGCGTGCTTACGGGCAGCAGACATGCTGTGGCGTCACTGCCGGTGACACGTGGTATATGCTTCTTTAGAGTGCGAACATGATGAAATGAGAGTATTGTCTTGGACTGCCTGCGCCGCCTGTCTTTTGCAAAGACAGTGCCAGTGAGTGCAATCAGAGCTTGCTCTTTTATTGCCGAGCGCAGCCTGTCTTATGCAAAAGTACAAGAAAAAAAGCAATCTGACGAACTGTCTGCTTTATTTATTGTATCTTTGCACCCGCAAACAGCAAGGCTGTCTCTTCCGCCTGACGTCACATACTGATGGTGTCGGCTGTTAAAAAGTTGTTTTTATTATGAATCTGCCTGATGATCCGATGATGCTGTTCAGCGTCATCAACATGAAACTGAGAGACTGTTACGCATCGCTCGACAGTCTTTGTGATGATATGAATGTAGACAAGAAAGCCATCGTCTGCAAGCTTGCCGCAGCGGGCTTCGAGTACGACTCCGCCGCCAACCGTTTCTGGTGAGCCTCCGGAGCGCAGGCTGTTCCTTTCCGGTCGGACATGCGTCGCGGCGTGCTTGGCGCAGGCATATATTATTGTATACTCAGGCATATATTATTGTATACTATGAATCTTACAGACGCTAAATACATGCAGCACTACAAGTCGCTGCTTTCTGTCGGGCTGCCCATAATGATAGGTCAGCTCGGGGTTATAATCCTCGGTTTCGCCGACACCATGATGGTGGGACACCACAGCACCGCCGACCTTGGCGCAGCCTCGTTCGTGAACAACATCATGAACATGGTCATCATCTTCGGCACGGGTTTCTCCTACGGACTTACGCCCGTCGTGGGAGCCCTTTTCGGCACCGGGCACAAGGCGGAAGCAGGTCAGGCACTGCGCTGCAGCCTTCTTTCAAACGCCGTAGTGGCTGTTATGATGTCGGCACTGATGCTCGTCGTCTACTTCAATGTGCACCGCATGGGTCAGCCCGCGGAGCTTCTGCCGCTCATACGCCCCTATTTCCTTGTGCTCATAGTGTCCCTGCTGTTTGTCATGCTCTTCAATGCCTTCAAGCAGTTTGCCGACGGCATCACCGACACACGGGTGTCTATGTGGATTCTTCTCGGCGGAAACGTGCTCAACATCTTCGGCAACTATCTGCTCATATACGGCAAGATGGGCTTTCCGGAGCTTGGAGTGCTGGGCGCGGGAATAAGCACCCTGTTCTCGAGAATAATGATGGTGGTGGTCTTCATGGTGATTTTCGCGCGCTCGCGACGCTACCGCCGCTACCGTGCGGGGTTTGTGGCGTTGGGCTGGTCGCGCGGCATGGTGAGACGGCTCAATGCACTCGGCTGGCCCGTCGCGCTGCAGATGGGCATGGAGACGGCGTCTTTCAGCCTGAGTGTGGTCATGGTGGGCTGGCTCGGCACGGTGGCTCTGGCGTCCCATCAGGTGATGCTCACCATCTCGCAGTTCACGTTCATGATATACTACGGGCTCGGAGCGGCTGTCGCCATACGTGTGAGCAGCTTCCACGGACAGTCCGACCGTGACGGCGTACGCCTTACCGTGAGTGCCGGTTTCCGCCTCATGCTTGCTCTGGAGATAGTGTTGTCCGGCATCGTGTTCTGTCTGCGCCATCAGCTCGGAGGCTGGTTCACCGACAGTCTGGAGGTAGCCTCGTCGGTGGTGTCGCTCATGCTGCCCTTCCTTATATATCAGTTTGGCGACGGACTACAGATTCTTTTCGCCAACGCTTTGCGCGGAACGTCCGACGTGAAGTCGCTTATGGTCATCGCGTTCATTGCCTATTTCATGGTGTCGCTGCCCGTAGGCTACTTCTGCGGCTTCGTTCTCGGCATGCGGCTTGTGGGCATCTGGATGGCGTTCCCGTTCGGTCTGACCGCAGCCGGGGTGATGATGTGGCTGCGGTTCAGACGTTCCTACAGCAGTTCGGGAAGCTGATAGAGTTTCATTCCGTTGCTTCCCTTTATAAGAATGTAGTGGTCTTCGGGCATGTTCTTTCTAAGTTCGGCTTTCACTTCCTCGGCATCTGCGAACTTGCGGAACGCACACCGCGTCTTCCCGAACTCCTCTCCCACGAGCCATACGGTGTCTATGCCAGCGTGTTCCAGCATGTCCGCCACCTTCTGGTGCTCCTCTTCCGAGGAGTCGCCGAGCTCCCTCATGTCGCCCAGAATAGCCATCTTGCGGCTCACCTGCATGTCGCTGAAGTTCTTTATCGCCGCCGCCATGCTCGTAGGGTTGGCGTTGTAGGCGTCCACAATTAGCCTGTTGTGCTCCGTGGTCTCGAGCTGTGAGCGGTTGTTGCTCGGTATGTAGCCCGCCAGAGCGTCGCTTACGGCATCGTCGCCGACACCGAAATACAGTCCGATGCTTGCCGCGGCGAGCATGTTGCACAGGTTGTAGGTGCCGATGAGGTGCGTCTCCACCTCGTGCCAACCGCCTTCCCCGCCACGCCAACTGAAGCACAGCAGCGGCGCGCACGACGTCACCTCACCCTCGACATACAGTCCGTCCATCGGCTCGCATGCGTATTTTATGAGGTCGAGACCTCCCGATATGCCTGCCAGATGTCTGTTGGCGGCGTCTATGAACACCTTCGAGCCGTTGCGGCGGCGTAGGAAGTCGTACAGCTCTCCCTTTGTCCTGACCACTCCCTCGAACGACCCGAAGCCCTGCAGATGGGCTTTCCCCACGTTGGTTATCAGTCCGTAGTCGGGCTCGACGGTCTCCACGAGCGTCTTGATGTCGCCCGGATGGCTCGCGCCCATCTCTATCACGGCTATCTCGTGCTCCTTTCTCAGGCGCAGGAGAGTCTTGGGCACACCGATGTCGTTATTGAAGTTGCCCTCGGTATACAGCACTTTGTACTTCTTCGACAGCACGGCAGCCACGAGTTCCTTGGTTGTTGTCTTTCCGTTTGTGCCCGTTATGCCTATCACGGGTATGTCGAACTGCCGGCGGTGGTGGCGTGCCAGCTGCTTGAGAGTGTCGAGCGCGTTGTCCGTGACGATGTATCTCTCGTCGCGCGCATACTCCGGTTCGTCTATCACCGCGTAGGAGCAGCCCTTCTGAAGGGCGGTTTCGGCAAACCTGTTTCCGTCGAACGACTCTCCCTTCAGGGCGAAGAAGATGGAGCCTTCGGGACAGTCGCGGCTGTCGGTCGTTACAGTCTGATGTTCAGAGAATAGTCTGTACAGATGTTCTATTTCCATGACTTGTACGTTATTATATAAAAAATGCGGTGCAAACTTACACAAAATGTTCGGATTACGCGCGTTTTTGGTACAACAAAATCGTCCTGTCCGCTTGTCAGAGAGGTTTCATTTGTGCGATGATTGGTGCCGGAGCGTGAGTCTCCGCGCCCTCTTCCGCACTGCTGCCCGTGCCGGGGGACGAGTCGCGGAGGACGTGCCTCTTGACTGACATTATGATTGTGTGATGTTGAAAAATAGGTTTCAATGACGTCGGAAACCAAAAAAATGTGTAAATTTGCTGATATTTGAATGAATTGACATCATTCTCATGCATGCCGGGAGAACCGGTGTGACGCTTCGGAAAGTCCGCGCCTGTATATCATGCTAATCCTTTAAGCGAGGGCGGACGGTAATTGCAATAACACTATTCAAAACAACATATGGTATGAAAAGACTTTTACTAATGGCTTCAGTGCTGCTTGCGGCGGGGGCGGCACAGGCTCAGGACGGTCCGTTATGGATGCGCTATCCTGCCATTTCGCCCGATGGCAAGACCATCGCGTTCACTTATTGCGGTGACATATTCACCGTTCCGGCAGACGGCGGACGCGCCACACAGCTCACGACACATCCTGCCCACGACACACGACCGGTATGGTCGCCCGACGGCAGGCAGATTGCTTTCGCGTCAGACCGCAACGGCGGGTTCGACGTTTTCATCATGAGCCGTTACGGAGGAGCCCCGACGAGGCTCACAACACATTCAGCCAACGAGTATCCGGAGACATTCGCGGACAGCACGCACGTGCTTTTCTCCGCGTCGATACAGCAGGACTACAGGGACATACAGTTTCCGGGAGGTCAGTTCTCGCAGATTTACAGCGTGCCGACAAGCGGCGGCAGACCTGTGATGTTCTCGTCGATGGTCATGCAGAATCTCTCTCTGGACAAGTCGGGAGGCAGACTTCTCTATCACGACATGAAGGGATATGAGGACAACTGGCGCAAGCATCACCGGTCGTCCATCACCCGCGACATATGGATGTGCACTCTCGGAGAGAACCGTTCTTACAGGAAACTGACGTCATTCCGCGGTGAAGACCGCAATCCGGTGTGGGCGCCGGACGGTGATTCGTTCTATTATCTGAGCGAGGAGAACGGAAGTTTCAATGTCTACAAATACAGTCTGTCTGACGGAAACCACAGCCAGGTCACACAGCACACCAAGAATCCGGTGAGGTTTCTCACTGTCGCTGACAACGGAACACTGTGTTACGGCTACGACGGAGAGATATACACCATGCGCGAAGGGGCACAGCCATCGAAAGTGAAGGTGGAGATTGTCACCGACCGGGTGGAGAACGACGTGCTCAACCGCACCTTCAGAAGCGGTGCCACAGACATGGCTGTGTCGCCGAACGGCAAGGAGGTGGCGTTCATAGTGCGCGGAGACGTGTATGTTACGTCAGTTGACTACGAGACGACACGCCAGATCACCAACACGCCGCAGCAGGAACGCAACATCAGTTTCAGCCCCGACGGACGCTCGCTCGTATATTCCGCCGAGCGCGACAGCGTATGGGGGATATACCAGAGCAGCCTCGTGCGCAAGGAAGACAAGTATTTCACCTATGCGCAGGAGCTGAAGGAAGAGCCTCTTGTCGTGACCGACAAACCGTCGTTCCAGCCTGAATACTCGCCCGACGGCAAGGAGGTGGCGTTCCTCGAAGACCGTACCACGCTGCGTGTGATAAACCTCAAGAGCAGGAAAGTGCGCACTGTGCTCGACGGAAAGTTCAATTACTCATACAGCGACGGTGACCAGAACTACCAGTGGTCGCCCGACAGCAAGTGGTTTCTCACCTCTTATATAGGCGTGGGAGGATGGAACAACACCGACATTGCGCTCGTCAAGGCTGACGGAAGCGGCGAGGTGACCAATCTGACCGAGAGCGGATATACCGACGGCAACCCCAAATGGGTGCTCGACGGAAAGGCTATGATATGGTCGTCCGACCGTGCCGGTTACCGCAGCCACGGCAGCTGGGGCGCCGAGTCGGACACTTACATCATGTTCTTCGATGCCGAAGCCTACGACAAATTCCGTCTTAACAAGGAAGAACTCGCCCTCGAGGAGGAGATGAACAAGGATTCCGACGAGAAGAAAGACGGAGACGCTGACAAGAAGGACGACGCTGACAAGAAGAAAGACAGCAAGAAAAAGAAAGACAAAAAGGACAAGAAGGACGACAAGAAGAAAGACCTTGTCTTCGATCTTGCCAACCGTCGCGACAGGATAATGCGTCTTACGATAAACTCATCGCGCATGGGCGACGCCGTGCTCACGCCAAAGGGCGACAAGCTTTACTACTGCGCGGCTTTCGAGGGAGGCTTCGACCTTTGGGAACGCAACTTCCGCGAGAACTCAACAAAGCTCATAATAAAGGGCATAGGAGGCGGAAGCATGATTCAGGACAAGAAAGGCGAGAACCTGTATCTGTGCACCGGAGGTCAGATGAAGAAAATACAGACCGCCGGAAACAAGGTGAGCAACATCTCGTTCAGGGCGGAGTTCGACCTGCGTCCGGCAAAAGAGCGCGACTATATATTCAATCACGTGTGGCGGCAGGTGAAAGACAAGTTCTACGATCCGAACATACACGGTGTGGACTGGGACGGATATAAGAATGTGTACGCACGTTATCTGCCTTACATCAACAACAACTACGACTTCCAGGAGATGCTTTCGGAGATGCTCGGCGAGCTGAACGGCTCACACACAGGGGCACGCTACGGCGGCACGGGAGCCGCGCAGCAGACGGCATGTCTCGGTGCTTTCTACGACAACAAGTATGAGGGAGACGGCTTGAAGATAGTGGAGGTGATAGCGGGAGGACCGCTCACCAAGGCAGACTCGAAGATAAAGGCGGGCTGCATAGTAGAGAAGATAAACAACAAGGAGATAAAAGCCGGTGAGGACTACTATCCGCTGCTTGCCGGAGAAGCCGGAAAGAAAGTGCTGCTCGCTGTATACGACCCTGCCACAGGCAAGCGTTTCGAGCAGCAGGTGAAGGCTATCAGCTACGGAGCGCAGCGCAATCTGCTCTACAAACGGTGGGTTGAAAACTGCCGTAAGAAGGTGGACGAGCTGTCGGGAGGCAAGGTAGGATATGTGCATGTGAAGGGTATGGACAGCGAGAGCTTCCGTGAGGTCTACTCGGAGGTGCTCGGCCGCTGCCGCAACAAGGAAGCCGTGATAGTCGACACACGCCATAACGGCGGCGGATGGCTGCACGACGACCTCGCCACACTGCTCAGCGGAAAGGAGTATCAGCAGTTTGCGCCGCGCGGACAATACATCGGCAGCGATCCGTATAACAAGTGGTGCAAGCCTTCATGCGTGCTTGTCTGCGAGGACAACTACTCCAACGCGCACGGCTTCCCGTGGGTTTACAAGACTCTCGGCATAGGAAAGCTCGTGGGCGCGCCTGTTCCCGGCACCATGACAGCGGTGTGGTGGGAAACCCAGATAGACCCCTCGCTCGTGTTCGGAATACCCCAGGTGGGTGTGAGAGACATGCAGGGACACTATCTGGAGAACCAGGAGCTGGAGCCGGACGTGGAAGTATACAACACACCGGAGCAGCAGCTCGGAGGCGAGGACCGACAGCTTGAGGAGGCTGTGAGGCTTATGCTCGGGACAATAAAGAAATGATATGCATCCGTATGGAGACGTCCGGTCTCCTGCGGATATATATAAATAAGTCAGACACACATATATAAATAAAGCGGACACGCACAGGCTGACCCGTATATGCCGCGTTATGGCGGTGACGGAGAGCCTTGCGTGTCCGCTTACCTATGTGTGCCCGCTTACCAGGCGATGTTCATTCCCAGAGTGATGCTTGCGTTTGAGCTGAGCGGAATCATCTCCTTGCTCGTCTTGCCCAGTATGTGGTCCATTCCTATGAAGAGGTTGTAGCCCTTCGGATGTATGTTGAGCACCCATCCCATGCTTGCCGTGAAGCTGTTCACAGCGAAGTTCACGCCTCCGTCGAGCCACTTCAGCGGAGCGTAGTTCGCGCTCAGCCGTCCTTCCGTCCATGAGTAGGGACCTTTTATGCGCGACGACCACAGCGCGCCGAACGACACCTTCCGGTATACCGGCAGCGTGTATTCCGCGCCCAGATTGATTGTCGCTCCTATGCCGGTGGTGCGTCCTCCCTTGTCGCCCATGTCCGTGAGGTTGGCGAAGTCAGCCATCTGGTCGCCGTAGCGGTCAGCCTTCACGTCGAGCTCCTCACCGTGGTCTGATGTCACCGACACGTCGTGGAAACCGTCGAAGATGAAGCTTTTCGACCTGTTCTCGGCTGACATGTCGTTCGACCAGTTGATGAATCCGAGGTCAAGAACCGACGCGCTGACCGTCCAGTCGTCGTTTATCTCGTACACTCCGCCCAGATCGACAGCCATACCGAAGCCTCCCACGCCGAAGCCGTCGACGTCGACGTCGTTCACGCATTCGTAAGTGCCGCTGCCTTCCACATTATACTCCTTCTCCTCAGAGACATAGGAGAAGCCTTTCATCGACACGTCAGCCGCTGCCTCTCCAGATATCGACCACTTGTCCTCGCCCGCAAGGTCAGCCTTTATGTTCTTCATTCTCACGTCAGCGCGTGCCAGACCCACCAGCACCTTCACCTTCGCGCCCACCCGGAGCTTCTCGTTTATCTGCCGGGAGTGTCCGAGCGCTATCTCGGCATACGACTGCGCGTGCGCGTTTATGTCGCCTATGTCATACGTCTTGTTGCCTATGTTCTTGGCAAACTCGAACAGACCGTACGGCAGAGACAATCCCACAGTGCTCTTGGAGTTTATCTCGAAGGTGTTGTATCCGCCGAAAGCCTTGAATCCTGCCGACAGTATGGTCAGCCCGATGTCGCCCGTTATGCGGTTGTTTCCTTTGCTGAAGCCGCTCAGAGCGTCGTTTGCGGATATGTATGGATTCATGAACGTGGTCATCTTCTTGCCGCTTTGCGACGGATACATGGGGTTGTGCATGATGACATCCTGATATCCGAAGTTGCCGCTTAGCTTGATGCTGATGTTTCCGAGTGCCGGCAGCGACACGTAGCCCTGCTCGTTTCCCATCGCCGGGTTGAGCATGTGGCGGTACTTGTAGTCGTCTGTGAAGTATGCCGAGTTGAGGGTCTGCGCCGTGGCACAGCATCCCGTCATCACGATTATCACCGTGAGGATGTTTCTGTATATGGTTTTCATTTTTCTGTCTTTGGTTTGTTGGTTAATTGAAGTCGGCTATCACTTTGCCTGTAATCTTTATTTTCAGGTCGCGTGCGATGAGGAAATGCTTCTTCGCATTGAGCGTCTTTCCCGTCACGCTTTCCGTTCCGTCGTCCGATTTTGCCTTGCCCTGAATGGTGAGACGCAGACCGTCGATTTTTCTCATGGCGTCAGCCGTCTTCTTGGTGATGTTTATCGTGAGCGGCGTATATGCCGAGTTCTCCCCGTCGGGCGACGCTATGACGGTGTTGGACACCTCCACGTTCACGTCAGAACTGATGTCGTTGCCTTCCGTGTCGATTGGAGTGGCGGTCAGTGTGAGGTAAGCCGGCACGCGGTTCTCTATCGTTGCGGTCACGCATACGGCTGCGTCGTCGCTCAGGTCGTAGTCCTCCAGGTCCTCGTGCCATCCGTCGAGCGAGTCCTTATACACGATGCTGGCGTTCTCCGCGAACGCTATGGGAGCCTCCACGGTGTAGCTCGGCTTGATGGTATAGGTGTGGTCGAGCATGAACTCGCTCTCCCTGTCCTTGTCCGCCATCGCCTTCGCGTCGAAGGATATGTTGTCCGGTATCTTCTCTATGAGCGTTGAGAGGTTTGGCACCTCATATGCGTTGCTGCCATATTCAGCCTCTATCTCCGCCGTCTTTTTGCGGCAGATGCATATGTGGGTGGTCGTAGCCGGATGGACGGTCATCTGCGGCACGGTCACTTTTGCGCTCTCGTGTCCGTCCTTTGTGGCGATGATGGTGCCCGAAACCAGTCCCGTGGCGTTCATTGTGTTGTCTATCGACACCATTATCCTCGGGTTGTCGAGGTCGGCTCGCACGTCGCCGTCGGTCAGGAACTCCGGTATGCCGGTTATCTCTATGTTTCCGAGGCTGTTAAGATCGATTGATGGGTTGAACCGTCCCGACGCCGACACCGGACGAAACGTGTCCAGACTGAACGTGTTGTTTATCTCGAAGCGGGTCTGTGAGGGCACGCCTGTGATGTCGAGCGTGGCGTCCAGACTCATGTCTATGTCTCCTGTAAGTGTTATGTCGCCGTTCTCTATGCTCAGCTCACCGTTCTCCATGTTGCCAGCTGAGAAGTCGAGCTCGTCTGTTGTCACCGTGAGCGAGAGGTCGTGCGATGTGTTCACGCCTGTCAGAGTGATGACCGGACCGCTGTGCGAGAGCGTTCCGTTGCCGTTGCCCCTCACGTCTGTCACGACAATATAGCCCGGCAGGAAGAGCTGCAGCCTGTCTATCACGGGCATGACGGTGCTCAGTCCGTCGGGGAACTGCACGCTCAGGTCCATCGAGGCGGGGTTGATGCTCACGCGCGTGAGGTCCACCACGTCGTCCGAATGGCCGTCGTAGGTGAAGCGTCTTATCCGCTGTGTGTTTGAGAAACGTGTGTTGGCACGCGCCTTGGCGTTCTGTCCGGCAAGGCTTTCAAGGTCGATGACGAAAGCCTGTCCGCTTGTCAGTTTTTCCATAATGGTGAAACCTTCCACTCTGATTTCCGTTACGTCGATCTCTCCGCCCTGCTGTTCGAACACGTAGTCGCCGTTGTCCTTCACTGTCACGCAGTCGCTGTTGTCGAGGTCGAGCACGTCTTCCAGTCTGATTGTGTCGGTGGTGCTTGCCGGAATGGTAAGTTCTCCGCCGATGCCTACCGTGCTGTCGATTTCGTCGAAATCATAATCGCTGTCGGAACACGCTCCGGCGACGATAGCACCTGTCGCTATCAAAGCGACGGCAGCTAAAACATTAATGTTTTTCTTAATCATTGTTAACTTTTGATGTTTGATTTATGTGAATATTATAGAGAATTATTGGTATCGCTATTCCAAATTTCCTATAAACTGGAGTGTGCGTAATAACGCTGTGCAAAAAAATATATATCCAAAGCCGAATATTATTAAAATTGTAATGCCGTTGCTGCTTTCCGCCATCCGCAGGGGGATGTACGCGCTCCGCATCACGGGGTTATTCGGGGTGAAAAATAACGATGCCGGTGGGCGCAATGGGAGCTTGCTCTCATATTGCCGGGAGCAGTTTGCTTTATGCAAGCATGCATATAGGAAAGTAAAATATTTTGACAGACGGAATTATTGAAATAGAGTGACGACGTGGCTGAAACGTGAATAAAAGTCGGAAAAATATGTATAATCATCCGGTTCTAACATTCCCAATGTGCAAAAAAGGCTCTCCAGCATGCCTGAAGAGGCTGTTCCGGACTGTGGAAAAGCATGTCTTGCGCCATGAAAGAGGCTTTCCGGCAGCGCGGAAAAGGCTCTTCCGCATCGTCAGAAAAACCGTTCGGACTGCCGGATTTGTGTATATAGCTGTATATCAGAGTGTTATGTAAAACGCTGAAAACTCGCGTATTTGCAGCCTCAGATGCTTTTCTTCATTCCGACGGCACTCTCGCCGAGTTGGGACATGATGTAAGTGCGTGAATAATAGTATGTTTTTCGCATAAGAGGGGTAGCGGTGCCGGGTCTGCGGAAGGTTTTTGTCGCATTAATGGCTGGCATAAAGAGTGAGTCGGGAGTTTTATGGGAAAATAACATTAGGGGAGGAGTAGGATAAAGTATTTTATATTATCTTTGCATATGACAGGCTGCACTCGGGCAAATAAGAGCAAGCTCTCATTGCCCTCGTTTGCATTATCATTGCATATGACAGGCATCGGCTCGGCAGTATCAAGTCTGGTAAAACTCCGTTTTCCCGCCTTGCTGCTGCGCTCGCCTTGCACTGTCATTGTATATGATAAGCTGCACTCGGCAATATGAGAGCAATCTCTCATTGCCCTCGCTTGCATTATCATTGCATAAGACAGGCATTATATATCAGAAAAAACAGAAGTTATGAAAGCTTTTACATACACAATAAACGCGGGAGGAAGACTCCTCGACTTGTCCGAACCGAAGGTGATGGGCATCCTCAATGCCACGCCCGACTCGTTCTTTGAGGGAAGCCGGCGACAGACGGAGGCGGAGATAGCCGACAGGACTAACGAGATAGTGGAGCAGGGCGGAGAGATAATAGACGTGGGCGCGTTCTCCACACGCCCGGGAGCGGCTGAGGTGAGCTGCCGGGAGGAGACCGAACGGCTGCGACGCGCGCTCGCCATAGTGCGCCGCGAACAGCCCGACGCCGTACTGTCTGTCGACACCTACCGTCCCTCGGTGGCGCGGATGTGCGTGGAGGAGTTCGGAGCCGACATCATAAACGACGTGTCGGAGGGTGGCATAACGGGCATTGTCAACACGCCGATACATGAGGAGGAAAGCATGTTTGAGACTGTGGCGCGCCTCGGCGTGGCTTACATACTGATGTCTGTAAAGCCCGACCTGTACAGCATGATGAAGGCTTTCGCGGAGGAGGTGCAGCAGTTGCGCGACCTTGGCGTGAAGGACGTTATACTCGACCCGGGCTTCGGCTTCGGCAAGACGCTTGAGCAGAACTACAGCATAATGGACTCTTTGGAGTGCCTGCACGAGCTTGAGCTGCCGCTGCTCGTGGGCATATCGCGCAAGAGCATGATATCGCGACTGCTCCATACGGATGCCTCCGGCGCGCTCAACGGCACCACCGCGCTCAACACCATCGCCCTGCTCAAGGGCGCGTCCATACTGCGCGTGCACGATGTGAGGGAGTGTGTGGAGGCTGTGAGGATAGTGGGAGCCATGCGTGCGGACGGCTCTTCTGACCGCTGACAGGCAGTGCGGACATGTAATGAAATATAACTGAAAATACCGACAGCAATGATAGATTTCGGAATAAAGGATGTGGTGGACATCGTCCTTGTGGCGATGATGCTCTATTATGTTTACCGCCTCATGAAGGAGAGCCGTTCGCTCAATGTCTTCATAGGCATCATCGTCTTCGTGATAGTATGGCTTTTCGTGAGCCAGATTATAGAGATGCGTCTCCTCGGGTCGATTATGGACAAGCTGGTGAGCGTCGGTGTGATAGGACTCATCGTGCTTTTCCAGGAAGAGATACGCAAGTTTCTCTACACGCTCGGCACACACCGCCGCTTCCAGATGGTGACGCGGTTCTTCTTCTCGGGCAACGGCTCGAAGGAAACCGTGGCTGACAAGCAGACCATCATGCCCATAGTGATGGCGTGCATCGACATGGCGAGGGGCAAGGTGGGCGCGCTCATAGTCATAGAGCGTATGGTGAAGCTCGACGACATCGTGGAGACGGGCGACCTGATAGACGCCAACATCAACCAGAGACTCATAGAGAACATCTTCTTCAAGAACTCTCCGCTGCACGACGGAGCCATGATCATATCTAAAAAACGCATCCGCGCCGCCGGATGCATCCTGCCCGTGTCGCACAGCCACGACATTCCCAAGGACCTGGGTCTGCGCCACCGCGCCGCGCTGGGCATATCGCAGAGCAGCGACGCCATTGCTGTGGTGGTGTCGGAGGAGACGGGGCGCATATCGGTGGCTATAAAAGGCGACTTCCGCCTGCGCCTGTCGGCGGAGGAACTCGAGAGCCTGCTCACGCGCGAGATGAGCGGATAGGACACCGACGGGATATATATGACGAGGCGACGCCTGTCGGGACATCGTGTCCTACGGGCGTCGCCTCGTGGCGTTTATCGTGTTTGCCGCTCTCTCTCATACGCATCCGGCAGGATGTTCGGGTGACGTATATGATCCGGAGCGGCAGATATGAGTGTGTCTCACGTCATTTGAAGTGGATGAACGGACGCACGCCCCTGTATTGCAGATTGCCGCCTGCCACGCTGGCGTGGGTGCTGCATGTGAGTGTTCCTGTGCGAAATGACAGCGCACCGAAGAATGACGAACTGTAATAATAGCCTTCCGTGCTGTTCCAGTATATTCCGCCCGGTGCCTTTCCGCCTGCCTGGCTGAAACCGATGTTGAGCAGATTGCCTCTGAAGAGGTAGTACTCGCTGTCGCCTCGGGTGAACTCTCTTATCTCTATTTTGCTTCCGCTCTTGCGCGCGAAGTTGCCGTGCATTATGCTCTGATATGCCGTGCGAATCTCTCCATATGACGGTATGTACCACTTGCCAGCCCTTTCATCCACATTGTCCGACGGATTCTTGAGCCATTCTGCGGTAAGTTCCGCACCGGGATTGTATTGCGCCGCCAGTTTGAAGGCGGGGAACTCGTCGCTTGTCGCCTTCACCGTCACACCGTCGTATGAGTATGCCGGATTCCACGAATACTCATAACCGTATGGGTCGGTGAACATTGGCGTGGTGTTATATCCGAATGTGCTGTTGTTCATTTTTCCTTCTGCACGGGTCGTCCACGTGGCGTTTCCTGCGTCTTTCAACGCCATCGCCGCCTTCTCCTTCATGCTCGTGACAATGGCGATGGGCGTTTTCGTGCGCCAGTTGTCGGCGAGTGTGCCCACGGTGCCGTCGTTGAAGAGGTATCTGAAGTTGTAAGACACGTATATGAGTACGGTGTATGAGGTGTTTGCCTGAAGCGTCCCGTCGGGCATGGCGGTGCTGAAGAGGTCTGCCAGACTCACCGTCTTGCCGTATATCATGGTAGCCGTGCCTCCGTCCTCTGTCACGTCATAGTTTCTCAGACTTGTCCCGGCGGGGAAGTAGAGGGTGTTGCTCTGCGCGTATTGGAATTGCTTCAGCCACGCTGCTGGTGCGTCTGCGGTGGCTCCTGTGGCTATCGCACCGAAGGAGAGGGGGCGTTTGCCGCTTGCGCCGTCGGCGGTATGGGCGGAGGCATCGGCTTTTTCGGGCAAGAGACTCACAGGGTTGATCCTCTGCAGGTCGAGCGTCTCCGTGGCTGACGACAGGTATGCGTTGGTGCCTATCTTGGTGGTATAGCTTATCTCTTTGGGGTTCTGCACGTCGCTGTAGTCATAGTCCTTGGCTGTGACATCGAGTCCGTTGCCCACTATCCTGAACGTCACCCTTGCGAACGGATGGCTCAGCACGAGGCTCACCTTCGTGCTCTTGTCGCTCACTGTGGCTGCGGCTGTTCCGGCGAGAGCCTGTGCGTAGTCGTCGGATGTGGGCGTTGTGCCGTCCTTGGCTATGACGAGCGCACCGTCCTTCTCATCAAGCCGGTCGTTGAAGCATACGAAGGTGTAATCTCCCGGTTCGAGTTCCATGTATGCCTTCTTGCCTCCTGATCCGTGCAGGGTGAACGCCGTGCCGTCCCAGTCTGCCGTCATCCTCGCCTTCTCAGTGTGCTGTTCAGCCGTTCCCTGATAGGCTATGATGGTGTATGTACCTGCTGTGAGTGTCTTCGTGGCAGCCGCTCTTCTTGGTCCGCGCGCCTTGCCGGTAGCGTATTCCTGCGTCATGCATACGCTTGCCGATATTCCGGGAGCCAGCTCGGCTGTCCTTGTCTCCGTGTCGGACGGTCCTTTCGCCTGCGCCGCTGCGGCATGCGCGCGCCTCGGTGCGGCTCCGCTCTCGTTCCATCCTGCCATTCCAAGAGAGAACTCCACGCCTGTGCCTTCAGCCGAAGGCACAGGAACGTCGTTTACATCTTCGTTTTCCGAGCACGACGACATGCCTGCCATGACAAGCAGCAGTGCCGGTAATACGGTCGCGGCACGCTGAAAACGAATCCTTCCTATCATGTTTCTGATTGCTTTTCTCATCATTTTGTCTGCTTTCTTAAATTAATGTTTGTCCTTAGTTTGATTGGTGCTGTTCTTCCATTAGGTCTCATCACTTCCTGCATACCGATGTCAGAAGTTGTCCCAATTGTCGTCTCCAATGCCGTATCCGTCTCCTCCTACGGTCTGGTTGTCCCATTCTGTCTCCTTGGGACTGTTGTCGTCTCCGCTCTCTGTAGTGCCGTCGAACCTGACACTTCCTGCCAGCAGCGAGCCGCCCTCCACCCGTATGACTGCGCATTGCGGACAGATGTAGTCTCTTTTTCTGTTTTGTTTCATAATTCTCTGACGTGTTTGATAATCTGTAATCCTAAATACAATGTATATACAATAGTCTTTAAGTGTTCCTGAATTGTGCGCCTGAGGAAACCGGCGGCGGCGTTTCGTGTTGAAATACACCTGATTGCATACAGCCGTTTCTCTATTGGCGGACGGCAAAAATATACAAATAATCCGAAAGAAAGTTCTTTTTTGCATGTTATTTAAGGCTGATATGACATACGTTATAAACAAAGCGTAAAAGCGTTGAAAACCCGGTGCGGTTTTGTTACGGAATATATGGATTTTGTGTTCCGTATGTGTCGCTTCATTGGTCGTTTGCGGAGCTTCGTCAGATGTGTATATATTAATAAGGTGTATATGGGTCATTGCGGCTTGGCGTGACGTTTCACGTCGTGTATGCCGGTATCGCATACGCTGTATTGTGCCGTGTGTATGCCGCCAATGCGGTCAATGGCGTGGCGGCATGCCGTCATTGTCGCCTTGCGGACGGTCGTCGGCAGTGCTCGGATGGTGGCGGAACTGGGTCGCGGCTCACTGTGTGTGATGATGTAACAGTCTGATTCTTAGCGTTGCGGACAGCCTTTTCACCGCTCCGTCGTCCGTGTTCCGGCATTTGTGTGTCACATCATTGAAAGTGCGAAAAAAACAGAGCCAAAACATCGTTCTGTTCCGATTATTTTTCTTAATTTTGCAAAATAGAAATTACAAAATACATATTATCTGAATAACCATGGATTTATTACAGAAAATAGTAGCGCATGCCAAGAGCAACAAACAGCGCATCGTGCTCCCCGAAGCTACTGAGGAGCGTACCCTTAAAGCCGCCGACCGAGTTCTGGCTGACGACATAGCCGACATTATTCTCATAGGAAACCCCGGTGAAATAAGCCGTCTTGCACAGCAGTGGGGACTTTCCAACATTCAGAAAGCCACCATCATCGACCCCGAGAACAATCCCAAGAGCGAGATGTATGCCGAAAAGCTTGCCGAGATACGTAAGAGCAAGGGCATGACAATAGAGGAAGCCCGCCGTCTGGTGAGAAATCCTCTTTACCTGGGATGTATGATAATAAAGCTTGAGGAGGCTGACGGACAGGTGAGCGGAGCACTCAGCACGACGGGTGAGACGCTGCGTCCGGCTCTGCAGATCATCAAGTGCGCGCCCGGAGTGACATGTGTCAGCGGCGCGATGCTTGTACTCACGCACGAGCACCGCTATGGAGAGGACGGCATATTCGTAATGGGCGACGTGGCTGTAACGCCTGTTCCGACTGCCGAACAGCTCGCTCAGATAGCCGTATGTACGGCTCAGACCGCACGGACCATAGCCGGAATAACCGACCCGAGGGTCGCTATGCTGAGCTTCTCGACCAAAGGGAGCGCCAAGCATGAGAATGTTGACAAGGTGGTGGAGGCTACACGGCTTGCCCACGAGCTCGATCCTGAGCTTCATCTTGACGGAGAGCTGCAGGCGGATGCGGCTCTCGTGCCGAGCGTGGGAGAGAAAAAAGCGCCGGGAAGCACCATCGCCGGACATGCCAACGTGCTCATTGTGCCCAACCTCGAGGTGGGAAACATATCGTATAAGCTTGTCCAGCGTCTTGGAAACGCGGTGGCGATAGGTCCTGTTCTTCAGGGTATCGCACGTCCGGTGAACGACCTCAGCCGCGGATGTTCCATCGATGACATATATTATATGGTGGCAATCACGGCTTGTCAGGCGCAAGACGCCAAATAGACATCAGCATGCCGCGTCGGGAAAAAGCACTCTTCCATTGTGCGGAATGCGCTTTCCCGGCGCGGCATGGTTTATTTTTCAAACTACAACAAAAGCAGAAATGAAGATATTAGTACTTAATTGCGGCAGCTCGTCCATCAAATACAAGCTCTACAACATGGACGACCACTCGGTCATGGCTGCCGGAGGAGCGGAGCGGATAGGGCTCGATGGGGCATTCGTAAAGGTGACGATGCCCGATGGAGAGAAGAAAAAGATAATGCACGACATGCCCGACCATAAGGAGGGAGTGAACTTCGTGTTCAGCCTGCTCACCGATCCGGAGATAGGAGCGATAAAGAGTCTTGACGAGATAGACGCCGTAGGACACCGCATTGTGCAGGGCGGTGACTTGTTTGAGAAGAGTGTCATCGTGGACGAAAGCGTGGAACGGGGCATCGAAAGCCTCTGTGACCTTGCTCCGGTGCACAACGCCGGACACCTCAAAGGCATTCGTGCGGTGGACAAACTCATGCCCGACGTTCCGCAGGTATGCGTGTTCGACAACGCCTTCCACAGCACCATGCCCGATTACGCATACCTTTACGCCGTGCCGTACGAGCTTTATGAGAAGTATCATGTGCGCCGTTACGGATTCCACGGAACGAGCCATCGCTACGTGTCACAGCGTGTATGCGAGTTCCTTGGACGCGATATCAGCACGCAGCGCATCATCACCTGCCATATAGGAAACGGCGCGAGCGTCACCGCAGTGAAGTTCGGCAAGTGCGTGGACACGTCAATGGGACTCACTCCCCTTGCCGGAGTGATGATGGGAAGCCGCAGCGGTGACATCGACGCATCGGCTGTCACATACATCATGGAGAAGCTCGGACTGCAGCCGCAGGAGATGGCTGAGTATCTGAACAAGCAAAGCGGCGTGCTCGGAATAAGCGGTGTGTCGTCTGACATGCGCGAAGTTGAGGCGGCGGCAGCCGATGGCAACAGTCGCGCACGCCTCGCTCTGGACATGTATTGCTACCGCATCAAGAAGTACATCGGTGCGTATGCCGCCGCCATGGGTGGTGTTGACATCATCGTTTGGACCGCCGGTGTGGGCGAGAACCAGACCGATGTGCGCGAGGACTCGTGCAAAGGACTTGAGTTCCTCGGCATAAAGATAGACCATGAAGCCAACAACACACAGGGCAAGGAGGCTGTCATATCTGCTCCCGACTCAAAGGTTACGGTATGCGTGATACCTACCGACGAGGAGCTTATGATTGCCAAGGACACCATGGCGTTGCTTCAGAATTGAGAGAAAAGAACATATTAAAAGTAGAAAGGCATGTCATCATGAAGAGTGACATGCCTTTCTTTATATCCGTAATCCGGGCTTTAAGTATCCGCAGACCGGTTTTTTAGTATTGGAAAACCGTTTTCTGCTTATCAGTAAAAATGTTTTTGCAGATAAGCAAGGCAGCTTTTACAGTTCCTTTTCTATTGCGGGGACAATCAGTTTTTCCATTACGTCGTATCCGGCACCGTTGGGATGCACTGTCTCAGGTGTGTATTTGCTGTCCATTCCTTCCTTGTCGGGAGCGAGCAATGCTGTGAAATAGTCCACATACTGTATTCCGTTCTTCTCCGCATAAGCCTTCACACGTGCGTTGAGGCTGCGTATCTTCTTCATCGCATCGGTCACAGACGGCCGCCATCCGAAGTTTCTTGCAGGCAGGGTGGATGTGAGTATCACCTTTATCTTGTGCGCTCTGGCAAGCTCCACCATGGAGAGTATGTTGCCGTATGTGATGTCCTCGTTGTAGGGACCGGTATTTTCGGCTATGTCGTTGGTGCCGTAGTTGAGCACGAGAACTCTCGGTTCCAGATTGATCACGTCCTCGCGGAAGCGCATGAGGAACTGGTATGACGTCTGTCCGCCTATTCCCCGTCCTATGTAACCGTGTTTCTTGAAGAACTCCGGGTGCGTGTTCACCCATCCTTCAGTGATTGAGTTGCCCATGAAAACCACTCTTTTCTCGCCCTTGGCAGGCTTTCCGAGTCTGGCGTTCTCCTGAGCGTAGCGTCTGTAGTTGGCAAAGTCGTTGTGGTTCTGAGCCGTTGCCGTGGTGCATGTAAGCAGCGAGCATGCCGCTGCCAGCACTATTGTCTTAAGTGAAATCATAATAGATGTTATATAGTTTGTTTATGGTCTGCTTTCGCCCTCTACATATTCCTCGAGGAACATGTGCTCTCCGTCGAACACGGCATAGGTGAACTGCGTTATCCAGTCGCCTATTATCATCAGCCGAGACTTGCGTGAGAGTATCAGGTCGAGCTCTATGTGCCGGTGCCCGAAGATGAAATAGTCTATCTGCGGGTGCGTTCTCATGTATTCCTTTGCGAACAGCACGAGATACTCCTTGTCTTCTCCCATGTACGGCGGTTCCTTTCCTCCGGCGCGTTTGAGGCGGCTGTGCTTTGCCCAGTTAAGTCCCAAAGCCATTCCCCACCTCGGATGTACGGTGTTGAGGAGCCATTGGCACGTGCGGCTGTGGAACAGACGGCGCAGCAGCTTGAAGCGTGCGTCCGGGTCGCCCAGTCCGTCTCCGTGCGCGAGAAAGAACACCTTGTCGTATATCTCCGTCGTCAGAGGCTGCGTATGTACGATGAGTCCGCATTCCTTCTCAAGGTAGCCGTATGTCCATATGTCGTGGTTGCCTGTGAAGAAGTGCACCTCCACGCCCATATCCGTAAGCTCCGAGAGCTTGCCGAGGAACCGTGTGTAGCCTTTCGGAACCACGTATCTGTATTCGTTCCAGAAGTCGAATATGTCGCCGAGCAGGTATATCGCGGCAGCCTTATGCTTTATGCTGTCGAGAAATCTCACCAGCCGCCGTTCCTGTGTGCGCCCGTGTTCTATGGCGAGTGAGCCGAGATGGGCGTCGGAAAGGAAGTATATGTTTTTTTTGTTCATAATGAAAGATGGCGTAGGGATGTGTCTGATGTGTCGCGTGCGGGCATATGCCGGTGCCGGTCTTCTCACGGTCTGTGCCGCGATGTGTGCCGTGCCGGTGTGCGGCCTGCCTATTCGAAGCCCAGCTCAACACGTGCCTCTTCGGTCATCATGCTCTTGTCCCATTCGGGTTCGAATACGAGATTGACCGTCGCCGACTTCACTTTGTCAATCGTCTCCACCTTAAGTCTGACGTCTTCTATTATGAAGTCTGCCGCCGGACACGACGGTGCGGTGAACGTCATGTCTATCACGACGTCGTATGTCGGTCTCACATCGATTTTGTAAATGAGTCCGAGGTCGTATATGTTTACCGGAATCTCAGGGTCGTAGACCGTCTTCAGCATGTCGACGACGCGCTCCTCTATGTTTGTTTTTTCTTCCTGTGTCATGTGTTATGTCCTTGTTAAGGCGCCTGCATTGGCGGCATGCGAGCCTGTCTCAGGCAGGAATGGCGAAGGCGGGCGCGGTGATGGTATGATGTAAACTGTTTTATGCAGTCTTATCTTTGACAAAGATAATGCAAGGCGAGTGCAACATCAAGACGTGAAAACGAAGTTTTACCGGACTTGATACTGCCGAGCCGCAGCTTATCTTATACAAAGATAATGCAAGCGAGAGGAAAGAGAGCTTGCTCTTATTTTCCCGAGTGCAGCTTATCTTATACAAAGATATGAAAAAAAAATTGTCCTGCAATGAAAAAACGGTGTTTTTGCTGTCACATCCTTCCTTCTTCGCAGTAGCTGTAATACTGCCCGTCGGTCACGATGATGTGGTCTGCCAGATGAATCCTCATCACTTCGCAGGCTTTCTTCAGTCTCTGAGTCAGCCTGTCGTCGTCGGCGCTCGGTCTGGCGTTGTTGCTCGGATGGTTGTGGCACAGGGCTATGACCGTGGCGTTGTGCAGTATCGCCTCGCGTATGATGATGCGTATGTCGACAGCCGTCTCGCTGATGCCTCCGTGCGAGACACACTCTTCCTTGATGAGCCTGAAGTTCTGGTTCATGAGCAGAACCCACGCCTCCTCCACGTCGAGGTCCTGCATCCGGGTAAGCATATGCGCGTAGATGGCATCCGCCGAGTCGAGTCTCGGACGCTGTTCGGTGGTCTCCGCCTGTCTGCGCTTGCCCAGTTCGCATGCCGCGAGCACCGTTACCGCCTTTGCAGGTCCCATGCCCTTGTATGCCGTAAGGTCGTGTATGGTTTTCTTTCCCAGAGTGTTCAGGTTGTTGTTGCAGTCTCCGAGTATGCGCTTCATCAGTTCCACGGCACTCTCGTCGGTCGAGCCTGAGCCGATGAGTATGGCGAGCAGCTCGGCGTTTGACAGGCTTTTGGCTCCGTTGCGCATGAATTTCTCACGCGGACGGTCGTCCTCCGCCCATTGGTTTATGTTGAGTTTGTCTGTCATTTATAGAAAGTCTTGTCGAAAGCGGAGAACTCGTCACGTCCCCTGACGCACCGTTTCCACCATGCGTTGAGGAATCCCGCACCGTAGCCCATGAGCTGGATGAAAGCCGCCGGAACGCTCAGCAGAGCCACGATGACGGTGTTGCGGCTGACAATGGAGTCGAGAAACACGGCTGCGGCAAACAACAGGAGAGGCAGGCTTCCTATGTGGCACAGCATCTTGCCGCCCGCCCTGACAACCGGGTCTGCCGACATGAGACTCATGCACGTGCCTGCCGCCAGCACCGCCAGAGCCATGAGTACGCCCACGGTGAACACTGCGGGGAGCATGTGGACAGCCTTCAGCGATTCAGGATATTTCTTGTAGAGATTTATGCGGGCAATGCCGGAGTTGTACACCTGCCTGTAGAACTTGCGGAAGTCGGTGCGCCGCTTGTGCCACACCCACGCTTCCGGGAACAGGCGGCACGCATATCCGCTCTTGAATATGCGTATGCTGAAGTCGATGTCCTCGCCGAAGCGCATGCGTGAGAATCCTCCGAGCCTCATGTACACGTCGCGCCGTATGCCCATGTTGAACGAGCGGGGATAGAACTTGTCCATCTTCTTCTTCCCTCCGCGTATGCCTCCCGTGGTGAGGAAGGAAGTCATGGAGAAGGATATCGCCTTTTGTGTGGGTGTGAACGAGGAGTGCGCGCGGTCAGGTCCGCCGAAGGCGTCTGCCGGCATGCGCCGCAGCTCGTCGTCGACATGCCTGAGATAGCCGTCGGGAAGCACCACGTCGCTGTCGAGTATGATGAGATACTCTCCCCGCGCGCGCTCCGCCCCGTAGTTGCGGCTCTGTCCCGGACCCGAGTTCTCCTTCATGTAGTAGTGCAGGTCGAGCTTTCCGGCGTATCGTGCGCACACCTCTTTGCAGTCGCGCACTGAGCCATCCTCCACGACAATCACCTCAAATGCGGAGAGCGTCTGGCGTGTCATGCTCTGCAGCAGTTCGTCCACCTCGTCGGGACGGTTGTATACTGGAATGATGAAGCTGTATTTCATAGTCACCAATATTTTCCGGTTGGAGTGCCGGAAAGTGTTTCCGGCGTCTTGTTTCAAGCGGATGTTCTGAATTGATTGCCATCATATAGTGTGCTGTCCGGGGCTGCATTTAAAGGTCTGAAGAGTTATGAGACTTTGGAATGAAGCCATGAAGGGCGCACAGGATGGTTACAAAGATATATATAACATATGAGTAATATTATAATATCGGTTGATTTTGAGCATCTGCTTATGAAAACGGAAAAAGGTAAAAAGCGGCATGCAGCGTTGCGTGTCCGGTTTTTACCTTTTCCCTTATAAGTGAGTTGTGTTCCTTTTATTCCTTCACGCGCTGCAGGTAACTGCCGTCGCGGGTGTCTACCTGAATGAGGTCGCCCTCGTTGATGAACAGCGGTACGCGCACCTCAACGCCTGTCTCGAGCGTCGCAGGCTTTGTGGCGTTGGTTGCGGTGTCGCCCTTTATGCCCGGCTCAGAGTGTGTTATGCGGAGGTTTGTCTTCACCGGCATCTCGCCGAAGAGCACAGTCTCGTTTGACGCATCTGACACAACCTCTATCACGTCGCCCTCTTTCATGTAGTCGACGCCTGTTATGAGGTCGTGTGCGATAGGAATCTGGTCGTATGTCTCCTGATTCATGAAGATGTAGTCGTCGCCCTCTTTGTAAAGATACTGGTATGGGCGGCGCTCCACGCGTACGTCTTCAAGTTTCTCACTGATGTCGAACCGGCGCTCAAGCACACGTCCGTCGACAACGTTCTTCAGTTTCACGCGCATGAATGTGTTTCCCTTTCCGGGCTTCACGTGCAGGAATTCGATGACGAAGAACAGCTTGCCGTCCATGCGGATGCAGGTTCCGTTCTTAATGTCCTGTGAATTGATCATATGTGTCTGTCTAAATTTGAATTGTTCGTTTGTTCTTCCTTAATTCGCTGCAAAGTTACGTTTATTTTAGAAAAAAACCTAAATAAATCTTCTAAAAATCGCATTCTTCTTGGCTGTTTGAAAAGAAATGAGTAATTTTGCAGCCCAAAGCGTGAATAATAACAAATAAAATTATAGATAGAAAATGAAAAGAACGTTTCAGCCTCACAACAGAAGGAGAGTGAACAAGCATGGTTTCCGTGAGAGAATGTCGACAAAGAACGGTCGCCGTGTATTGGCTTCACGTCGTGCTCACGGCCGCAAAAAGCTGACTGTATCAGACGAGCACCACGGCAAATAAGCCGGAGTTCCGTCGGTGACGGGATTATTGTGAGCAGCAAGGAGCAGGGAGAAGTACCTGCTCCTTGCTGTTTTTTTATGGCGTATGACGGGTGTCCGGCATGCCTGTATGCTCTTTAAGAATGCCGTGACGGTGCGGTGTGAGAAGCCGTTTTTGTGCGGTTGGGGCGTGGCTTGGCAGGCTCGGGTTTTCTGTCTTATGTCCGCGAGAATGGGCTGTTTGCTCTGTGACTTTCTTTTGATGCGGAAAACGCGATTTTTGAGAGGTTTTTCCAAGTTATTGATATTCAGCGGTTTGCTTTCTTTGTGGTGCTTCTGGCAGTGCGGAAAGTACTGTCCTGCATTGCCGGACGGGCTTTTCGGCACCGCCAAAGAGGCTCTTTCGCGCTGTGATACGGCACGTTCCGCGTCATGAAACGGGCTTTGCGGTGAGCCGGAAAGCCCGTTTTGGGGTATCGGGAGTGGGGTAGAGGCATGGCGGAGGGGCGTGGGCGGTGTTCGGAAAGTAGGTTTTTGTGTTGTCCGGATGTCTGTTTCGCGATTTTGTTTTGTAAAGAAAAAGTCAAGAAAAGAGCGCGTCTCCGCTTCCGGGTTTTCTGTAATGGCGGTGTGTGACGGGACGGATGGCGGAGACGTGTGGAGCATGAGGCACGGGTGATGCGTGCCTCATGCGGTCGGGGCATGACCGGACAACGGGAGCGGAGGGCGGTTGCCGGGTAGTTGATGTGACGGTGTTTTTTTACACTTTATCTGTGCTTTTATTTTGTTCATTGAGTAGTTAGTGTTATCTTTGCATAAGACAGGCATCGGTTCGGCACCATCAAGTCTGGTAAAACTTCGTTTTCCCTCCTTGCTGCTGCACTCACCTTGCACTGTCTTTGCATAAGACAGGCTGCGCTCGGCAATTTAAGAGCAAGCTCTTATTGCGCTCGCTGGCACTGTCTCTGCATAAAACAGGCTGCGCCGGGAAAGTAAATGATATGTCTGCTTTTCCCTTGTGCGCATATCCTATGTACAAAATGATGTGAGATGAAACCTACGGATTTCTTCAAAAAGTTCAAAAGCTGGTATCTATGGGGCAATCTGGCGGCAATGGCTTTTGTGGTGCTGCTGGCGGTATTCGGGCTGAAATACTGGCTCGGAGTGTACACCCATCACGGTGAGGCGATAGTGGTGCCCGACCTGCGGCAGAAGTCGTTCAGGGACGCCCGTCACATATTGCAGGGTCTGGGGCTCGATGTGGTGGTGAGCGATACGGGTTACGTGAAGACGCTGTCGCCCGACTGCATCCTCGAACAGACGCCCGCGCCTGGCGAGAAGGTGAAGAGCGGACGTGTGGTGACGGTGATTATCAACGCCGCACATTCGCCCATGATAGCCCTGCCGGACATTATAGACAACAGTTCGCTGCGCGAGGCGATGGCGAAACTGTCCGCCATGGGATTCAAAGTGGGCAAGCCTGAGTATGTGCCGGGCGAGCGCGACTGGGTCTACGGTGTGACGGTGCGCGGCAGACAGGTGGTGGCAGGCGACAGGATATCGGTGGACGACGTTGTGACGGTGCAGGCTGGAAGCGGCATGCGCGACGAGTCGGACAGCATAGAGTATGTGGATGTCGACGCATTCGAGCCTGTGGACGAGGGCGACGTGGACGAGTTCCAGGTAGTGACAGCCCCGTTGCCTGATGAAGAACCGGCTGCTGAATGAACCGGTAGTATATATAAATAGGTGTGAAAACAAAATCATGACAATTCATGGCAGACAACATAGAGGACATAGAGGAACTTGACGAGGAGGCGCAACAGCTATACGAGCATTTCCGCTTCGTGGTGGACAAGGGACAGGAGGCACTGCGCGTGGACAAGTACATGTGCGAGAAGCTCCAGCACTCCAGCCGCAACCGCATACAGAAGGCTGCGGACGCCGGGTTCGTACACGTCAACGACCGTCCCGTGAAGAGCAACTACAAGGTGCGACCGGGCGATGTTGTGACGCTGATGCTCGACCGTCCGCGTTTCGACTCCACGATAGAGGCGGAGGACATACCGCTCGACATCGTTTACGAAGACAGCGAGCTGATGGTTGTCAACAAGCCCGCCGGACTGGTGGTGCACCCGGGTGTGGGCAACTTCCACGGCACGCTGGTCAACGCCGTGGCATGGCACATGAAGGACGTCGGCTCTTTCGACCCCAACGACCCGGAGGTGGGACTGGTCCACAGGATAGACAAGGACACGAGCGGACTGCTCGTCGTGGCAAAGACTCCGGCTGCGAAGACGTCGCTCGGAGCGCAGTTCTTCAACAAGACGACCCACCGCAGCTACGTGGCTCTGGTGTGGGGCAACTTCAACGAGGACGAGGGACGCATAGAGGGAAACATCACCCGCGACCCGAAAGACCGTCTGCGGATGACCGTCTGCCCTCCAGACTCGGGCATAGGAAAGCCTGCCGTGACCCACTACAGGGTGATGGAACGGTTCGGCTATGTCACTCTTGTGGAGTGTATCCTTGAGACCGGGCGCACACATCAGATAAGGGCGCACATGCGGCACATAGGTCATCCGCTCTTCGGAGACGAGCGTTACGGCGGATGCGAGATATTGCGGGGCAACAGAAGCTCCTCTTACAAGGCGTTCATCACCAACTGCTTCAAGCTCTGCAACCGTCAGGCACTGCACGCCCGCACCCTCGGCTTCCGCCATCCGCTCACAGGCAGGCAGATGGACTTCGACTCCCAGCCACCCGCCGACCTTGCCGCGCTGATAGAAAAGTGGCGCGTATACATATCCGGGACAAACAACAACACATTCGAGAATCAGTAAGCAACGTTTTGAAAAAATGGAAAATATAAAGAGAAACATAGCCATCGTGTGTGGCGGCGACTCGTCGGAGCACGACGTGTCGATGAATTCGGCGAACGGACTCTATTCGTTCTTCGACAAGGAACGGTACAACGTGTACATCGTGGACGTGGAGGGACAGAACTGGCACGTGAACTTCGAGGACGGCACAACCGCTCCCGTCGACCGCAACGACTTCTCTTTCGTCAAGGACGGAAAGGCTGTGGTGTTCGACTATGCCTACATAACCATACACGGAACACCGGGTGAGAACGGACTCATGCAGGGCTACTTCGAACTTATAGGCGTGCCTTACAGCACGAGCGGAGTGCTCGTCGAGGCAATGACGTTCGACAAGTATGTGCTCAACCGCTACCTCAGCGGCTATGGAATAAACGTGGCACGCAGTCTGCTGCTGCGCCGCGGGGAGGAGAACAAATACAGCGAGGAGGAGATAGAACGCATCATCGGTATGCCGTGCTTCGTAAAGCCCGCCGCCGACGGAAGCAGTTTCGGGGTGTCGAAGGTGAAGAACGCCGACCAGCTTGCGCCCGCTCTGCGCGTAGCTTTCATGGAGAGCAACGAGGTGATGATAGAGAGTTTCCTCGACGGAACGGAGATATCGATAGGCTGTTACAAGACAAAGGACAAGTCTGTGGTATTCCCTGCCACAGAGGTTGTCACCGCCAACGAGTTCTTCGACTACAATGCCAAGTACAACGGAGAGGTCCAGGAAATCACTCCGGCGCGCATATCGCCCGACACGGCGGCGCGTGTGGCTGAGGAGACATCGCGTATCTACGACATACTCCGCTGCAACGGAATAATACGTGTGGACTATATCATAACGAAAGACGAACACGGCAACGACAAGATAAACATGCTCGAGGTGAACACCACACCGGGTATGACCGCCACAAGCTTCATCCCCCAGCAGGTGCGTGCCGCCGGACTCGACATCAAGGACGTGCTGACAGACATAGTGGAGAACCAGTTCTGAACCGGCGCCTGAGTGTGGCTCCACTTTATTACCTACCTGATAATTAAGTGATTATGAACATCGAGTTATTAAGACAGTATGATGCGATAAGGCCGTTCGAGCCGGAAGAACTTCCGGAAGTGTATGAGCGCCTTGTCGCCAACAGCCAGTTCAGGGCGGTGGCTGCCGCCATCTTCCCAGGTATCCCGTTTGAGACGTTGGCTGAGAGAATGCGTGCGTGCCGCACGAACCTCGACTTCCAGCGCACGTTCTGCTATCCGTTCCTCTCCGGACTGCTCGCCAAGGCGAGCCGGGGATGCGACATCGACTGCTCGGCGATAGACAACAGCCGCAACTACACGTTCGTGAGCAACCACCGCGACATAGTGCTCGACTCGGCGTTGCTCAACATGATGCTGCTCGACTCGCATTTCTCAACGACGTGCGAGATAGCCATCGGCGACAATCTTCTGTCTCTGCCGTGGGTGAAGGACATCGTGAGGATAAACAAGTCGTTCATTGTCGAGCGGGCGTTGTCTATGAGACAGATGCTCACGGCAAGCAAGCGGCTGTCCGACTATATGCATCTTGTCATAGCGGAGAAGAAGGAATGTGTGTGGATAGCGCAGCGCGAGGGACGCGCCAAGGACTCCGACGACCGCACGCAGGAGGCAATACTGAAGATGATGGCTATGGGAGGGGAAGGCTCTGTGAGAGACCGCATCGTGGCGTTGCATATCGTCCCGCTGTCGATATCGTATGAGTTCGACCCGTGCGACTTCCTCAAGGCGAGGGAGTTCCAGCTCAAACGCGACGTGGAGGGATGGAAGAAGTCGGCGCAGGACGACATCGTGAGCATGCAGACCGGCATCATGGGCTACAAGGGACGCATACACTACCACTGCGCGCCATGCATGGACGGATGGCTCATGACACTCGACGAAGACATGCCGAAAGGCGACTTCTACCATGCGGTGGCTGAACATATCGACCGCGACATATTCTCCGGCTACCGACTTTATCCCAACAACTACATCGCACTCGACATGCTCGAAGGCTCAGACGCTCTCTCCGCACATTATACCGGAGCCGAGAAGGCTGCCTTTGAGAAATATATCGACACACAGCTTGCAAGGATTGAGCTTGAGAAACCTGACTACTCATTCCTGCGCGAGCGCATGCTCACGATGTATGCCAATCCGGCGCGCAACCGTTTCAGTGTGATGGGGGATGATGTGTAAGACGCGCTTCATTCATATAGCAGGCATGCTGGCGGTTCTGGCAGTGCTCGCCGGATGCTCAGCCGACGGGTATGAGAGCGGCGACGGCAAGTATTCGTACATGCGAGCCGACTTCGTGGAGATGCATTCGGATGCCGGGGAGTCGGTCGACTATGTTGTGACTGACGACGGACAGAGGCTCGTCACCAGTCCGCCTTTCACTCTGTCGTGGATAACGGAGCCCGATTCGGTTTACAGGGCGCTGATGTATTACAACCTGACTTACAACGCTTCGGGTGAGGCATGTGCCAAGGCTCTGTCGGTGGTGAGGGTGCCTGTGCTGAACATAGTGCCCTTGCGGCAGACAGACAATGTGCCCGCCGACCCCGTGACGTTCGAGAGCGCGTGGCTGTCGGCAGAAGGCAGGTATCTTAACATGTGCGTGGTGCTGAAGTCGGGAACCTCAGACGACAACGGAGGGGTGCAGACCGTGGGGGTTGTGGAAGACAAGACCGAGGGCTTGCCCGACGGAGGCACGTGTGCGGTATTGCGGTTCATGCACGACCAGGGAGATGTCCCGGAGTATTATTCGGTGCGCAAATATCTTAGCATAAGGACTGCCGACATCGGTGCCGATGCCGTGAGGATAAGGATAAACACCTATTCCGGAGAGACTGAAAAGCTGGTGTACTTGCGTTGATACAATTATTTTACAATTCATTTTTTATAATTCAATCACTAAAACTCCATCATTATGAAAAAGATTATGTTCCCGTTTGCTGTGCTGTCTGCCTTCATCATTGCGGCGCTCAGCTCATGCGGCGGTCAGAGCAAGGGCTCTTCCGACGCGGACAGTCTTGTCTTCGACAGTATCGTGGTAGATACTGTGGCTACTCTCAACGGCGGAGACGACTCCGTGAGGTGCGAAATTAAAATGAGCATTCTTTATGCCGTAGGAGCAAATGCGGATGCCGTGAACGACTCGATAATGAATTCCGGCATATTGACAGATATGTGGAAGGCTGCGGAAAAGCCTGACTCGGGCATCACGATGAGGCAGGCTGTGGACCGGTTTGTCGCCTCATACATCGCCGGTTACCGCGAGGAGTGCGGCAAGATGGTTAATGAGGGCTTGAGCGGAGCGTCGCTCAACTATGAGTATATTGTGAAAACGTCAGCCGCCGAAGGTCGTCCGGGCGTGATAACATATCTGTCTGACATCTATTCGTTCACCGGAGGAGCGCACGGCATGAACCTTGTCAAGGCGATGAACTTCGACACTGCCACCGGCGCGAAGATAGGGAAGGCTGACTTCTTTGCCGCAGACGCTGACAGCGTGGTGACAGAAGGAATAATCAAAAACCTCTCGGCACAATATAAGACAGACGGTCTGGACGGTCTGAAGGACAAGGGCGTGTTCGCTCTGGGAGAGCCTTACGTGCCCGACAATTTCGTTTTGGGCAAGGACAGTGTCACGTTCATTTACCAGCCTTACGATGTTGCGGCTTACGCGCTCGGCACCATACGTGCCTCAGTGGCTTATTCTGACATCGAGACAGCCATTGTAAAGAAGTGACGCAGGGGCGTAGCGTGATGCCTGACAAGGAACCGGCTGTCAGCAGGAAAGCCAATCATGCAGGACTTCATCGGGCTTCCTTTGTCAGTATCCTTACGCCTGTCGCGTGTCAAAAGATATTTCCGGCGGTCTGATAACGTTCCCGGAAAACTGAAACGGATGTGCTCCGCTTGAAGGGCACATCCGTTTTATATATATAATATGTATAATCTTTACTTGCCGAGTTTTATCCTCAGCTTCTCAATCATGTCCTTTGTCATTGTCTTCATGTCGTAATCAGGCTTCCAACCCCATTCCTCCCGTGCGCACGAATCGTCGAGAGAGTTGGGCCATGACTCGGCTATAGCCTGCCGCAGAGGGTCCACCTTGTACACCATCTTGAAGTCGGGCACAGCCTCCTTGATGCTGTTGTATATCATTTCCGGGTCGAAACTCATCGACGCTATGTTGAAAGCATTGCGGTGAACGAGCCTCTCCGGGTCAGCCTCCATAATCTCTATGGCAGCGCGAAGGGCGTCCGGCATGTACATCATGTCCATGAACGTGCCTGCGGCGATTGGACATTCGAATGTCTCTCCCTTCACTGCGGAGTAGTAGATGTCAACCGCGTAGTCGGTGGTTCCGCCTCCGGGAGGAGTCACGTATGAGATAAGTCCGGGGAAACGCACGGCTCTCGTGTCTACACCGAAGCGTGTATAGTAATAGTCACTCAGCAGTTCGCCTGTCACCTTTGTCACCCCGTACATGGTCTTCGGGTCGCGTATTGTGTCCTGCGGAGTCTTGTCTTTCGGTGTGGACGGTCCGAACGAGCCTATGGAACTCGGTGTGAATACGGCACACTTCTTCTCTCTCGCCACTTCGAGCACATTGAACAGTCCGCCCACCCCTATCTTCCATGCCAGTTGCGGCTTGGCTTCCGCCACAGCGGAAAGCAGTGCTGCAAGGTTGTAGATTGTATCGACGTGGTATTTCTCCACCGCATCCGCTATCTGCTGTTGGTTGGTTATGTCAACGATGGCAGACGGTCCGCTTTCTTTCAATTCCCCTTTTGGTTCTGCGCCGGGAATGTATCCGGCAACGATGTTGCCGCTGTAAAGGTTGCGCAGCATCATGGTGAGTTCGGAACCGATTTGTCCTGTAGAACCGATGATTAGAATATTTTTCATTGTCGAGGTTTGTTTGTATAGTCTTTCTGTAAGTAAAGATGGTGCAGGCGTGAGGAAAAGAGAACCTGTTCTTTATTTCCCGAGCGCATCTTATCTTATGCAAAGATAATGAAAGCGAGCGGAAAGAGAACTTGTTCTATATTTCCCGAGCGCATCTTATCTTATGCAAAGGTATGCAGTTTTGGCGGTAAAAAAGCATTTTTTTACCTTATTTTTTTGTCAGGTACAAAAAAAATATGAACTTTGTCTTGCGACATGACAATGGTGCTTAAACAATATATTAAATCATAAAGCTATGTATGGTAAAATGAAAGAATTCCTCGCGAAGGAACTGGCAGACATAAAGGCTGCCGGATTGTACAAGAACGAACGTGTGATAACCACTCCGCAGCGCGCCGACATCAAGATTAAGGAGGGCGGAGAGGTGCTTAACTTCTGTGCCAACAACTACTTGGGGCTGTCTGACAACAGCCGCCTCATCGACGCCGCAAAGAAAGCCATGGACTCGCACGGCTTCGGTATGTCGTCCGTAAGGTTCATATGCGGCACCCAGAATCTGCACAAACAGCTCGAGGCAGCCGTTTCCGACTACTTCAAGACGGAGGACACGATTCTTTACGCATCGTGTTTCGACGCCAACGGCGGACTGTTCGAGTCGCTGCTTACAGACGAGGACGCCATCATTTCAGACGCTCTCAACCATGCGTCCATAATCGACGGTGTGCGCCTTTGCAAGGCTAAGCGTTACCGTTATGCCAATGCCGACATGGCAGACCTCGAGCGTTGCCTGAAGGAGGCGCAGGCACAGCGTCACCGCATCATCGCCACCGACGGCGTGTTCTCAATGGACGGCAACGTGGCTCCTATGGACAAGATATGCGAACTTGCCGAGAAGTATGACGCGCTCGTTATGGTTGACGAGTCTCATTCAGCCGGAGTCGTGGGTCCGACAGGTCACGGTGTTGCCGAGCTTTACGATGTTTACGGACGCATCGACATCTTCACTGGCACGCTCGGCAAGGCTTTCGGCGGTGCGATGGGAGGATTCACGACAGGACGCAAGGAGATTATCGACATGCTGCGCCAGCGTTCGCGTCCTTATCTGTTCTCCAACTCTGTAGCTCCTTCCATAGTAGGCGCGAGCATAGAGATGTTCAGTATGCTGAAGGAAAGCAACGCGCTGCACGACAAACTGATGGACAACGTGGCATATTTCCGCGACAAGATGCTCGCCGCAGGCTTCGACATAAAGCCCACACAGAGCGCCATCTGCGCCGTGATGCTGTATGACGCCAAGCTGTCGCAGGACTTCGCGGCACGCATGCAGGAGGAAGGCATCTATGTGACGGGCTTCTATTATCCCGTCGTTCCGAAGGGACAGGCACGCATACGTGTGCAGTTGTCAGCCGGACATGAGCGCAGCCATCTTGACAAGGCGGTGGACGCGTTCGTCAAGGTGGGCCGTGAGCTGAACGTCATCAAGTAAGACTGTATACCATTCTTAATATATATGTACAATGTGACGGCATCCGCCGGTTTCCCGGGTAGCAGGAGCCGTCACATTGTTTTTTATGTTTTTTTATGTTTTATATTTTTAGTAAAAACCTTCCTTGGTTGTTATTATATTATAGAGACCATTTAATGACTTAATAATTAAATACGTATTTAAATGAAAAGAATACTTTTACTTATGCCATTTATGCTGCTTGCGGTGTTATCGCACGCACAGCGTTCAGACAACTACAAGCCTACTAACAATCCTAATGTGAGGCTTACGAGAACCAACATGCCTATTGTCTTCATCAACGTAGACGGACAGATGATACAGCGTGAGGACCGTGTCACGGCGCGGGTGAAGATTATTGACAACGGAGAGGGACAGTACAACTACGGCGACACCATAGCCCATCCTGACCAGAAGGTGGACTATGAGGGATATGTGGGGCTGAAATACAGAGGCAACTCGTCGTTCAACAGCTCTGAAAAGAAGCCATACTCGTTCCGCCCGCTGGACAAACCGCTCGAGGAGGGAGGCAAGAAGCAGAAGGTGAAGATAATGGGTATGGGCAAGGACAACGACTGGGCGTTGCTCGCCCCGTTTTCCGACAAGAGCATGATACGCGATGTGCTCACCTTCGAACTGGCGCGTCCGTATTTCGACTATGTGCCTCATGCAAAGTTCTGCGAGCTCGTTCTCGACGGCACCTATTACGGAGTGTTCATCATGTCAGAACGTGTGGGCAAGGGAAAGAATCGTCTCAACCTTAACGACCCGGGCGAGGACGACGGCGATCTCACCGGAGACTTCCACGTGGAGATAGACCGCGACGACGAGCCACAGTACTACCGGTCGAAGTATCATCCCGTGGACGGCAGCGGAAACGAACTGTCCTCGAGTTGGATAACATACCAGTACAAGTCTCCCGAATACGATGACTTCGCCGAACTGCCTGCCGGCACGGAGGCGGCATTGCACAAGGCGATAGACGATATGGAGGCTTCGTTCCGCACAAGCTACTACAGCGACCCGGAACGCGGCTACCGCAAGTACATCGACGAGACTTCGTTCATAGACTACATGCTCGCGACAGAGCTCTCGTTCAACATCGACGGCTACCGCCTGAGCACCAATCTGTATAAGTACAGCGAGACGCGCGCCGCACGCGAGGGACTCGACCACAGATGGAAGATGTCGTTATGGGACTTCAACATAGCCTACGGCAACGCCAACTATAATTATGGCGAGCGCACCGACCTGTGGCAGTATGACTTCAACGCCCGCACAGGCGACCCCCAGCTCGTGCCCTTCTGGTGGTATAAGTTGACCCGCGACAAGAGCTTCATGGACAATGTGAAGCAACGCTGGCAGCAATATCGCAACGGACAATATTCCGATGAGGCTATCGAGGCGAAGATAGACTCGCTCACAAACGTCATCACCTCCGGCGGCGCACTCAACAGAAACCAGAGCGCGTGGAACGTCATCGGACGTCAGGTGTGGCCCAACTATTATGTAGGTCAGACCTATGGGGACGAGATAGACTATCTGAAGAACTGGATAAGAAACCGTGTGAAGTTCATGGACAAGCAGCTTCTGCCGCGCGACCCGTCGTTGCGTTATGTTCCGGTGAGTGTTTCGGAGGGGTGGAACGGAGACGTCATCATAGAGTCGCTGCCCGCATCAGGTCATGCCACCGGGGCTATCGACGACAACCGGTCGTTCTATTCGGAATCGCTGAAGAGCGAGGGCGGACTGCCAGACTCGCGCGTGATAGTGTCCAACTCAGACATTGAGTACAGGCTGGCTGCCTACGACGGCAACAACTCACTGCACCTCAGAAGTTCCGGACAGACGGGAGAACTGGTGTTTGACAAGCCGTTCGCCACTGCCGAACTGAGCATGCTGGCAACCAGCGGCAGGGGACAGAGCGAGATAGAGGCTGTGGTTAACTATGCTGACGGCACGAGCTCATCGCCGCAGATGCTCACTGTGAGAGACTGGTCGGTGAGAAATCCCGTAGGTGACGAGGCTGTCACGCAGCTCGGTTGTATGACCCTGTCAGACTCTTCTTACGGCACTGACTGCCATTACTGTCTCTTCGAGAACACCATAAGCTGCGACGAGAGCCGTCAGGTGAAGTCTGTCACGATAAACATGCGCAACGACGCCACTCTCTCGGTGCTCGCCTTCTCGCGTCAGGAAAAGACATCTACCGCCATATCCTCACCGTCTGTTACGGGTGAGCGCACGGTTGTAGGCATCTATTCCGCCGACGGAGTGAGACAGTCGGGGACGAAGGGCGGACTGAACATCATCCGCTACTCAGACGGAACCGTGCGTAAGGTGATGCTGAAATGACTCCGCGGTGCTCACCCGAGCACCACGTCGAGCATCATCATAAGTGTGAAGCCGATGGCAAAACCTATGGTGCCGAGGTTGCTGTGACTGCCTTCTGACGCCTCGGGTATCAGCTCTTCCACTACGACATATATCATTGCGCCCGCTGCGAAGGCAAGCAGATAGGGCATGACCGGGGCGACTGCCGATGCGAGAAGTATCACGGCAGCCGCCCCTATCGGTTCCACCACACCGCTGAGCGACCCTATCGCGAATGAGCGCGTGCGGCTGTTGCCCTCCGCGCGAAGCGGCATTGATATGATGGCACCCTCGGGTATGTTCTGTATTGCTATTCCGAGCGACATCGCCATTGCCCCTGCCGCCGTTATGCCTGCCTCACCCTGCATCGCTCCGGCTATCACCACGCCCACCGCCATGCCTTCGGGCAGGTTGTGGATGGTGACGGCAAGCGAGAGCATTGCCGTGCGCGAGAGACGGCTGCGCGGTCCTTCGGGAGCGGCTCCGCCTATGTGCAGGTGGGGCGTAAGATAGTCGATGGCAAGCAGGAAGCCTATGCCGCACAGGAAGCCTGTGGCTACCGGCATCACCTTTACCCATCCCTCGCCGCCGCTCATTTCCATGCCGGGTATGAGCAGCGACCACACCGAGGCTGCCACCATCACTCCCGAGGCGAATCCGAGCAGCGATTTCTGCACAAGCGCCGGCATCTCGTGCTTCATGAAAAATACGAACGCCGCGCCTGTCATCGTGCCAAGCAGCGGCAGTGTGAGTGCTATTATAAGTCCTTCCATAACTGTTACGTTTTTTTTATGTGTCGTTAATATACGTGTCGATGCCTGTGAGGCGTGTCTTTCTTATGCCGGCACATGCGTCGTCCGTGCTTTATGCCGCGACACCGATGACGCAATCCGCGTGTCATTGCCACTGTCGAGGCTATAGCTTCTGCAAAAATAATAATTAATTCCGATATTCGCGACATTACGTGTTTTATACGTCCGTGATGTATATTTATGCATCCCGACTTGACTTTATTTTGACAAAACAAATCTTCAAAATAGAAGCTGTAATACCGTAAAACGTGAATAAAAAGTGCATTTAAATGCTATGACAGGGCTGAAAAGCGTCGCATACGGTGTGGAAAAGACTTTTTGATGTGACTGGAAGGGCTTTATGGCGATGCATTAAAGCCTTTCTTGTGTTGCGGAAGAGGCTCTTTGATAAGACGGAAGAGGCTTTTTGGCAGTGGTGGAAAGTGTTTTCTGTGAGACGATTCTTGGTAAACGGTTGGTTACCAGGGACTTACTTGTTCTTTGCGAGAACCGCGTGTATGCGGGCGAGAATGCTTTTGTGCGAAACGGTGGCACTCTCGTTGAGTTGGGAAAGACGGTTTATGCATAAGCGGCGGACGGAATTGCATGAATATGCAGGATTGTTTTTGTGCGGTGGCGGTGCAATCTGTGTGGGGCAGATGGCGGTCGGGCGGAATAAAATGTGTAATTTTGCACTCTGCCGGAAGGTGCTCCGCGGCAGACGGGTCGTCACGTGCCGGATGTAAGGACAGACGGTGCGATGAATGCAGGCGGATAATGCGGAGCGTCCGTACCGTTGATATATAAAAACAGGAGAGATATGGAAAACCAATATGTGAAGCAGTTTCCCGGGCTCATGTCCGGCAAGAAGATAATGTATGTACACGGATTCGGCTCGTCGGCGCAGTCGGGCACGGTGACGCTTCTGCGCACTCTCATGCCTGATGCCACCGTTGTGGCGCGCGACATACCCATACATCCCGCCGAGGCGATGGACATGTTGCGTGCCATGTGTGAGGAAGAGAAGCCCCATCTCATCATCGGCACGTCGATGGGAGGCATGTACACGGAGCAGCTCAAGGGCTACGACCGCATCCTTGTGAACCCTGCCTTCCGCATGGGCGAGACCATGACAAAGCATGGAATGACAGGCAAGCAGACGTTCCAGAACCCCAGAGCCGACGGTGTACAGGAGTTCATCGTCACCAAGTCGCTTGTGAAGGAATATGCGGAGGCTACGTCCCACTGCTTCGAGGACATCACTCCGGAGGAGCGTTGCCGCGTTATGGGACTGTTCGGCGATGAGGATCCCGTTGTACACACGTTCGATCTGTTCCGCGAGCATTACCCCGAAGCCATACACTTTCACGGAGGTCACAGGCTCACCGACAAGGTCGCGCTACACTATCTCGTGCCCCTGATACGCCGCATAGACGACCGTCAGGAGGGCAGGCAGCGTCCCACGGTGCTCATAGACATCTCCACACTTGCCGACAGCTACCGCAACGCCACGGCAAGCATGCATAAGGCGTATGAGGCTCTTATCGAGCGATATGACGTCTACGTGGTGGCTCCTGCGCCGTTCAACGACCGTGGCAGCATGGCTGAGACGGTGGAGTGGGTGGAGAGATATCTCAGTGCTCCCGCCCACGACCGTGTGGTGTTCGCCAACCGGCGTGAGGTGCTCTACGGCGACTATCTCATCACCGACCGTGAGAGCGACGGATTCATCGGCACCACGGTGGTGTGGGGAAGCGACGAGTTCAAGACGTGGGAGGAGATAATAGTCTTTTTCGACCGTCTTGGCGGACAGTGACGTCATCGCGTGTGCTGTTCAGGAGATGATAGTGAATTAAGGGCGTCTGCCTGTTAGGGATAAAAACAAGTCCGGAAGGATGTTTACTGTAATAATCATAATGCTTTGCGGTGTGCTTGCCGGGCGTGTCGCCGGCATGAGATGCCGCCCTGCAGTGTCGCGTGTGGTGACTGTGCTCATATGGATTCTGCTTTTCATGCTTGGCGTGGAGGTGGGAGCCGACCGCCGCATCACCGGTAATGTGCTCACACTCGGTCTCGACGCGCTTGCCGTTGCGGCGGGCAGTGTCGTGGGGTGTGTGCTGTTTTCGTGGGTGATGTGGCGTATGGTGCGCGGAGAAGAAAACGATGACAGGAAATGAAAGGAAGCATAATAATAACCCTTTTCTTCGCCGCCGGAGTGGCGTGCGGCGTGACGGAGCTCATACCCGAAGGCTTTGTGAGCAGCCGCACGAGCTTTTTGGTGCTGTGCGCCCTTATGTTCAGCGTCGGCATGTCGATAGGTTGCGACTCCGCTACGCTGCATAGCTTCAGACGGCTCAATCCGCGTCTTGCCCTCCTTCCGCTCGTCACCATCGCCGGTACGCTTGCCGGCAGCATGGCGTCATCGCTCGTCCTGCCCCACCGCACGCTTTCCGACTGTCTTGCACTCGGCTCAGGCATGGGCTACTATTCGCTTTCCAGCATATTCATAACCGGGTATCGCGGAGCTGAGCTTGGCACAGTGGCACTCCTTGCCAACATCCTGCGCGAGCTGGCTGCGCTGCTCCTCGCGCCTTTCCTTGCCCGCAGGTTCGGCTCTCTGGCACCCATCTCCGTGGGCGGAGCCACCACAATGGACACCACGCTGCCCGTCATTACGCGCAGCGTGGGACAGCATTATGTGGTGTTGTCGGTCTTTCACGGTTTCGTGACCGACTTCAGCGTGCCGTTTCTCGTCACGTTCTTCTGCACGCTCTGACCGTCAGTATTCGGTCTTCTCGCCGCTTTCCTCCCACATCCTGAACGCCTTTATCGCCTCGTCAGGAAGCAGCAGCTCCATCTTTTTCTGTCTCTCGTCGGGCGGCAGAGGTATTTCCTGATAGATGAAGTCGTCGTCGAATCCTATCTTAGCGGCGTCCTTGCGGTTGTTGGCGTAGTATATCTTGTCAAGACGAGCCCAGTATATGGCTCCCAGACACATGGGGCACGGCTCGCACGAAGTGTATATCTCGCACCCCTCCAGACAGAACGTGCCCATCTTTGCGGCGGCGCGGCGTATGCAGTTCACCTCCGCGTGGGCGGTGGGGTCATTGTCCAGAGTGACGCTGTTTGACGCCTCTGCCACTATCTCGCCGTTTCGCGCGATGACGGCACCGAACGGTCCGCCGCCGTTTCTTACGCTTTCTTCCGACAGGGCGATTGCCCTGCGCATGAGTTCTTTCTTGTCCATAATAGTCGTTTTTATGTCCATTCCTTTCCGGAATGTGTTGTTCATGTTTTTATAGTCCGTTTTTGGTGAGCCGTTAACCGCGCACAATCCTCATGTATTCGTCATAGCTGATGTGCCGTCCGCCCATCGACTTGAGGTGGGGCGTCTCAAACTGGCAGTCTATCATCGCTCCGCCGTGCTCCGCCATGTAGCGGGCGAGGTGTATGAGAGCCAGCTTGCTCGCGCTCGGAACAAGCGAGAACATGCTCTCTCCGAAGAAACATCTGCCCAGACAGACGCCGTACAGTCCGCCCGCGAGCCTGTCGCCGTCCCACACCTCCACGCTTGCCGCGAATCCTTGCCTGTGCAGTTCCTCGTAGGCTTCGGTCATGTCTTTGCCCAGCCATGCCCCCTCCTCACCCACGCGCAGTTGTCCGCAGGCGGTTATCACGCTGTGGAAGTCGCGGTTTATGGTGACAGTGTACAAGTCTTTGTTCATGAGTGTGCGCATGGAATGCGACACGTGAATCTCTTCAGGGAATATCACGAAGCGGTCCATGGGGCAATACCAGTGTATCTCGTCCGCCCACCGGAAGGCATACCATGGGAATATCCCGTTGGAATATGCCAGTATGAGGCGGTCTGTGCTCAGGTCGCCGCCCACGGCGAACAGCCCGTCGGGATCGCCGAGCCTCGGGTCCGGGAATGCCAGTCGTTTGTCTATGCGGAATATCATTGTGCCAGTGCCGGTTTGTCGTCAATTATGTCAATCTCCGCCTCACCGCCTTTGGCAAGCCGTCCGAAGAGAATCTCGTGTGTGAGCATGGTCTTCAGGTGGCGGCTGATGATGCGGTCGAGCTCGCGCGCACCGTATTCCTTGGTGAATCCCCGCTTCAGAATCCACTGTCGCGCAGCCTCGCTGAGCTTCATGGTGATGTTCTTCCGGCTGAGCTTCTCCTGCAGTTCGCCGAGCTTCTTGTCCATTATGAGTGTCGCCATGTGCATGTCCATGTCGTGGAAGACCACAGTGGCTGACAGCCGGTTGATGAATTCGGGCTTGAAGGTCTTCTTCACCTGTTTCATCATTGCGTCGCCCTGCGATATTCCTCCGGCAAATCCCACCTGAGCGCGCGACGCATACTGCGCCCCGGCATTGCTCGTCATGATGATCACAACGTTGCGGAAGTCAGCCTTCTGACCCTTGTTGTCGGTGAGCCGGGCATAGTCCATCACCTGCAGAAGGATGTTGTAGATGTCCGGGTGAGCCTTTTCTATCTCGTCGAACAGCAGCACGCAGTTGGGTGTCTTGCGTATGGCGTCGGTCAGTTGTCCTCCGTCCTCATAGCCCACATATCCTGCCGGTGAGCCTATGAGCTTCGCCACGGTGTGCTTCTCGGTGTATTCGCTCATGTCGAATCGCACGAGCGATATGCCGAGCTCGGCTGCGAGGACGCGCGCCACCTCCGTCTTGCCCACTCCGGTGGGGCCTACGAAGAGCAGGCTTGCCAACGGTTTGTTGTCGTCGAGCAGCCCCGCCTTCGCCATCTGCACCGCTTCCACCACCTGGCTCACGGCTTCGTCCTGACCGTAAATCCTCGCTTTGATGTTCTGCTCGAGCGATGCGAGTCTGGTGTTGTCGTCCTCCTTCATCACGGCGGCGTCTATCTTGCACATCTTCATGAGCACTTCCGTCATCAGACTCTTGTCCACCAGCTGCCTTTCCCCTGCCGAAGGATGTGTGGCGCGGTATGCTCCCGCCTCGTCGATGAGGTCTATCGCCTTGTCGGGAAGAAACCTGTCTGATATGTGTTGCGCCGCCATCCTCACCGCGTAGGCAATGCTCTCTTCAGTGTATTCCACTCCGTGAAACTGTTCATACTTGTCTTTCAGTCCGCTGATTATCCTTATCGTCTCCTCCACATCAGGCTCGGCGATGTCTATCTGTTGGAATCTGCGCACTATGCCCCGGCTCCGCGCCATGTGCCGGTTGTACTCGTCGTAGGTCGTGGAGCCTATGAAGCGTATGTTGCTGTTCTCCATGTACGGCTTCAGCATGTTCGAAGCGTCGAGCGCGCCGTCGCTTCCCCGTCCGGCTCCCATCATGTTGTGTATCTCGTCTATGTACACAATGGCGTTTCCCTCGGCTGCTATTCCGTCCATGACGAGCTTCATCCTCTTCTCGAAGTCGCCCCTGAACTGGGTTCCGGCGAGCATTGTGCTCATGTCCATCTGGTAGACATGGCATCCGCGCAGCCTCTCCGGCACGTCCCCACGGACTATTCTCGCCACGAGACCGCGCACCAGAGCCGTCTTTCCCACGCCCGGCTCGCCCACGTGCAGAGGGTTGTTCTTGTCCTTGCGGCACAGCACCTGTATGGTGCGTTCCAGTTCCTCGTCGCGCCCTATGAGCGGAGTGAACGAGTCTGCGATGTCGTTCATGCACGTCACGAGGCTTCTCCACGCCTCTTTCGGATGCTCCTCCTGCCTGTTGTCCTCGTGCTGTGACGGGTGCGTGGATATGAGCAGGCTGATGAAGTCGCCCACGTTGTCGCCGAGATACTTGTTCAACAGCATTGTCGCCTCGGAGTCTGTGAGGTTGAGCAGTCCCACTGTGAGGTGCGGGATGTCCACCCTTGCCGCCTCCGACTGCTCCACCTGGGCTGTCGCTATCTCCAGCATCTGCCCCAGCTGTACCGATGCCTCCGGGCTGTATTCGGCTTTCCCAGGCACGCTTTCCACCGTCTCCATATACTCGTTGAGCTCCTTATACATTTCCTCCACGTCGCACCCCACGGTGTAGAGAGCCTCTATGAACGGTCTGTAGTTGAGCAGTGCCATGAGCACATGCTCCGGCATGACAAACTCCTTGCGCTGTCTTTTGCAGTAGGTTAGCGCGAGCGAAAGTATCTTGTTCAGATTTGCGTACTCTTCCATAATCTATTCCGGTTGGCAACTGAACCTCAGCGGGAAATTCTGTTCGCGTGCCATGTGTGTCGCCTTCTTTATCTTTGACAGCGCGACGTCATAGCTGTATATCCCCACAACGTCCTGTCCGTTGCGGTGGACGTTGAGCATCATACGCTCAGCCTCCTCCGATGTCTTGAAGAAAACCGTCTTGAGCACCGTCACCACAAACTCCATTGTAGTGAAATCATCGTTGTGTATGATTACCTTATACCTTCTGGGCTCGCACGTTCCGGTGTGTTCGCGTTCGCGTATGGATGATTGTTCCTTTGCCATGTTGACTGTTCTTTAAAATGGGCTGCCGTATGAGGGCAGCGCGTTTGTTGTCTGATGCAAACTTACTGATTTTTTCCCGACCTTCCAAACATGACATATTAAAATATGGCGGAGCACAGGCTGTATACATATATTATATATGTTGATTTCAAAATATGTAAGTCTTTTTCAGAAACTTTCGTTAAATTATGACTAACTTTGCGTTCTGCCGTACTCTCCGCAGGTGTGCCGCGTGTCCGTGAATGTGCGGTGTGGCAACGTGGTGTGGCACATGTAAGGAAGTGCGCACGCTGAGGCAGACGTCCTTCCGGCAGTGTTGTGCGCTGTAAAACGCACGATAAACGACTCTTAAAATGACAAATCCTGACAACAGATATGTGAATACGGAAACACATCCGGCTGACTCCCGTTACATCCGGTGCCGCGTGCGGAGCCATGACTCCGCTTCGCTCACTGTGGTGACAGGCAATGATGGAGACGTCAGGGAGTTGCGCGTGTCATACGGTGCCGCGCCAGGAGGTGACGAGTATGGCTATCTGCGCGGTATACTACGCAAAGGCATGCAGCTCAATTTGCTTGACACGCGCATGGTGGACAATAAGGTTGTGGCGGGCGAGATAGTTGTCGAGCCCGATTTTCTGGTAGACATAAGCTCGCTGGCGGCATGCTTCGAGGACTTCGGACACCATCCGCTGCTCTACACGCTCAACCGTCTGAAAAAACGCCCTAACACATATCACATCATACTCGGTAACTTCGCGGGCATGGTGCTCGACGATGTGATAAACAGCCCGCACTTCTCTCTGAACGACACAATATGGAAAAACTTCCGCGAGAAAGCCATAGAGTATGCCTCGTGCGGTGAGTTCAGCCCGGAGACATTCAAGAAAGACGCTACCGCACAGGCACGTAACATCAGGCAGACAACATCAGCCCTGTTCGGCATATACGACAGGTCGAAAGTGCTTCTCGAGCCTTCGTTCGTGTGTGAGATGCTCGGTGTGCAGGGACGTGTGGACATGATGACGTCCGACAGACGCATGCTCGTGGAGCAGAAGTCGGGCAGAAACAGATACATAGAGCTTGGCAGGCAAAACGGCAGCGGCGGAAAGTATCTTGAAAAACATTATGTCCAGCTGCTGCTTTATTACGGAGTGCTGAAATACAACTTCGGTCTGGACGGGCAGGACATCGAGGTCATGTTGCTCTACTCGAAGTATCCGATGCCCGAGGGACTCATACGCACGAGACATCTTGAGTCTGAACTGCGCGAGGCAATAGCCTTCCGCAATCTCGTTGTGGCGCAGGAGCACGCCATGACAAGCGACGGTTTTGCCTCGGCGATAGACCGGCTGACGCCCGAAACGCTCAACGTGAACGGCATGAGCGGTTTCTTTTATGACAGATATCTGCTGCCGCAGCTTCAGGAGGTGACCTCTCCGCTGGCGTCGCTCCCACCGTTGGAACGCGCCTATCTGTGCCGCATGATGACCTTTGTGCTCAAAGAGCAGCAGCTGGCGAAGACGGGTTGTCTTGCCGGAGCGGGCTGTAGCGTGGCTGACATGTGGCGCATGAGTGTGGAAGAGAAGCTCGACACCGGAAGCATGTACGTGGGACTGGAGCTTGCCGGACTCGCAATAAACGAGGCGACAGGCAGCTACGACATGCTGACACTCGACGTTCCCGACTGCGGCGACGACTTCTCGCCCAACTTCAGGAGCGGAGACATGGTGTATATATACGCTTATGCGGAAGACGAAAAGCCCGACGTGCGCCGGAGCATATTGTTCAAGGGCGTGATGGTGAGCATAGAGGCGGAGCGCGTGAGAGTGTTTCTGAGCAACGCGCTGCAGAATCCCGACGTCATGGCACGGCGCGACAGCCGTGGCAGACGGCTGCTCTACGCCATTGAGCATGCCGGAAGCGACGTGGGCGGGGCGGCGGTCATGCGCACGCTCTTCGACTTCGTCACCTCTCTGCCCGAACGCCGCGCCCTGCTGCTTGGCGCGCGCTCACCACGGCGTGACACAAGTGTGAGGCTCACGAAAAGCTACGGCGGCTATTTCGACCCGCTTCTTCTGCGCGCCATGCAGGCACGCGACTACTTCCTGCTTGTGGGTCCTCCGGGCACGGGCAAGACCTCCACGGCAATGCGCTACATCGTAGAGGAGGAGCTGGCAGCCGACGGGGAGCCGTCGGTACTGCTTACGGCATACACCAACCGTGCCGTGGACGAGATATGCTCCATGCTCTGCGATGCGGGCATCAGCTTTCTGCGGCTCGGCAGCGAGTACAGTTGCGACGGGCGGTTCCGCCCTTTCCTCGTTGGCAACATGGTGGAACAGACACCGCGTCTGGACAAACTGAAAGAGCGGCTCATGGCTGCCCGAGTGTATGTGGGCACGGTCACGACACTCATGTCGCGCCCTTACATCTTCGCCCTGAAGCGTTTCGCGCTCGCGGTGGTCGACGAGGCGGGGCAGATAACCGAGCCGGGACTCGTCGGACTGCTCTCGGCGCACAGTCCGGAGAGTGCGGACGAGTCTGCGATAAGCCGTTTCATACTCATCGGCGACTACAAGCAGCTGCCGGCGGTGGTGCAGCAGAGCGTGGAGGAATCTGCCGTGAGAGAGCCGTGCCTTAACAGGGTGGGGATAAGAAACTGCCGCGACTCGCTGTTCGAGCGGCTCGTAAGAACAGAGCGGGAAGCCCGCCGCGAGGACTTCATCGGAGTGTTGCGCCGTCAGGGACGCATGCATCCGGCAATAGCAGCCTACGCCGGAGCGATGTTCTATGCCGACGAGCGGCTTGAACCCGTGCCGTGTCCCCATCAGACGGAGGCTCTTCCGGGCTATCCTGTTCCGCCTGCCGACAGACTTGACGAGGTGCTGTCGAGGGAGAGGGTGATATTCATTCCGTCGGAGAAGGGCGGTGGCGGCGGACGCTCCGACAAGGTGAACGCCTGCGAGGCGCGCATCGTAGCCGACCTCGTGGCGCGCATCCGACGCATGGCAGGCAACGGGTTCAGCTGCGAGAAGACCATAGGCGTGATAGTGCCTTACCGCAACCAGATCACCATGATACGCCGTGAGATGGAACGCCGCTGCCCCGGTGACGCTCCGGACATATGCATCGACACTGTGGAACGATTCCAGGGCTCACAGCGCGACGTGATAATCTGCTCGCTCACGGTGAACAGCGACGCGCAGCTCGGTTTCCTCACGGCTAACAGTTTTGAGGAGAACGGACGTGTGATAGACCGCAAGCTCAACGTGACGCTCACCCGAGCGCGCCGCCAGATGATTCTCACGGGCAATCCGGAGATACTCTCCGGGAGCGATGTGTACGCCGGTCTGATGGAGCGCATCAGGCGTGACGGCAAGTATATGAAGTGGACTTTGTGAACGGAAACACCGTCCTGCCGTCACCTTACAGACAAGACGGGGATGATGGACAATATGATGCGGACGGACGGCTGCCGCTATTGTTGTCTTGTTTGTCACCATACGGGGCGCAGACTCCGCCAAAATTGGTGACGAAAATAAAAAAAAATGAGTAAAACCTTTGAACCTATTCTATTTTATTCTATATTTGCGGGAGAAACGAACATGTCGTCTGTCCGACGGTGCGGAGTCTGAAAGGCGTTTTGAATGACATTCTCATGGTTTCCGGACAGACATCAGGCATGACGAGGCTGAGAGATAATCAACCCTGTCAGGAGACCTTCCGGCAGGAGAGGAAAGTTTAATTTAAACATATAACCATTATGAGAAAAGTTATTATCATGGCAGTTCTGATGCTTTCATCAGTAGCCGCATTCGCGCAGCGTCCTGTCGGCAGTCTGACAGTACAGCCCAAAATCGGTATGAATTTCGCAACTCTTACGAAGGCGGACGACTCAGAGTCAAGAATAGGACTGGTTGCGGGAGCAGAGCTCGAATACCAGATTTCCGACATCTTCAGCATCTCCGGAGGAGCGTTGTATTCCCAGCAGGGATGTGAATGGTCTGAGGACGGCAGTACAAGGACAAATAAACTTGACTATATAAACATTCCTGTATTGGCAAATGTCTATGTAGTGAAGAATCTGGCAGTAAAGTTCGGTGTACAGCCGGCGTTCAATGTGAACAGTAAGGCGAAGGCTTCACAGGGCGATTCGAGCATACAGGGCTCCATCGAAGGAATAAAGACGTTCGACTTCTCCATTCCTGTCGGTCTGTCATACGAGTACAAGAACATTGTGATAGACGGACGTTACAACTTCGGTCTGACCAAAGTAAGCAAGTATTCTGACTGTAAGAACAGCGTGTTCCAGCTGACATTAGGATACAAACTTGATATTTAAATAGGGTAATAGATAATTTTTTTCCAAATGTTTGATATTCCAAGAGGGCGGTGTCGGGAGACATTGCCCTCTTTATTTTATATCTGCACACGCCGCGTAACCACGTATCGGTTACCATACTTCATCCTTGTTTCGTACTGATGTCAGTAAGATTGGTTTCTGGTCTCATCGGAGATGTGGCGTGCTGCATCCGGAAAAAGCGTGAGGCAAGATGACGGCGGCAGTGAGGAAGAGGAATGGGAAGGTCTGCAATAAAGTAAGAAAACGTCATGACTGTCTGATGACCGGTTATGGGTGAAGTCGCATCCGACACATGGCAGAAACGGATTCGGTTGTGTGAATATAATATGAAAGATGGTGACAGGAACGGATTCAGAGAAAGGAAACATCGTATTTCCGTCATCTTACATACAAGACAGAAATGAGCGACGCCACGGTTGGGATGGATGGTCTGTCGGTATTATTGTCTTGTTTGTAACCAACCGTAGCGCGGACCCGACAAAAGTGGGTGGCGGACGCAAAAAAGTCGTGTAAAACCTTTGAGCGTATTATGTTTTTATTCTATATTTGTGGACGAAATGAACATGCCGCCTGTCAGCCGTGCGGAGCGCGGAAAGCGTTGTGAGCGACGTTTTTATGGTGTCCGGACAGACTTCAGACATGACAGGGCTGAGAGGCATCCAGCCCGGTAGGGAGAAATTCCGGCGGTATAGTAAAGTTTAATTTAAAAATTTAATCGTTATGAGAAAAGTTATTATCATGGCAGTTCTGATGCTCGCATCAGTAGCCACATTCGCGCAGCGTCCTGTCGGCAGTCTGACAGTACAGCCTAAAATCGGTATGAACATCGCAAATGTTACGAAGTCGGACGGTACAGACTCAAGAATAGGACTTGTTGCGGGAGCGGAACTCGAATACCAGCTTACCGACATCTTCAGCATCTCCGGAGGAGCGTTGTATTCACAGCAGGGATGTGAACTGTCTGAGGGCGGCGGTACATTGACAAGTAAATTAGACTATATAAACATCCCTTTATTGGCAAATGTCTATGTTGTGAAGAATCTGGCGGTAAAGGTCGGTTTGCAGCCAGCGTTCAATGTGAACAGCAAGCAAAAGGCTTCAAAAGGCGATGCGAGCGCACAAGAAGCCCTTGATGGAACGAAGACGTTCGACTGCTCCATTCCTGTCGGTCTGTCATACGAGTACAAGAACTTTGTGATAGACGGACGTTACAACTTCGGTCTGACCAAAATAAACAAGCATGCGGACTCGAAGAACAGCGTGTTCCAGATAACATTAGGATACAAGTTTGATATTTAAATAGGGTTACTGATAATTTTTTTTTACAAATATTTGATATTTTGAGAGGGCGGTGTCGCGAGACATTGCCCTCTTTTTTGTGTCTTTCCACACCGCGTAACACCTGATAGGTTATCAGACTTCGTCCTTATTTCGTACTGTTGTCATTAATATTGGTTCCTGCCTTCATCGGAGATGTGGCGTGCTGCATCCGGAAAAAGTGTGAGACAAGATGACGGCGGCGGTGAGGAAGCGTGATGGGGAGGTCTGCAATAAAGTAAGAAAGCGTTGCGGCGGTATGATGACCGGCTTTTGGTGAAGCCGCATCCGCCGCATGACTGGCAACGGATTCGGTTGTGTGAATACAATATGGAAGATGGTGACGGGAACGGATTCAAAGAACGGAAATACCGTATTTCCGTCACCTTACAGACAAGACAGAAATGAGCGGCGGTACGGTGCTGATGGATGGTCTGTCGGTATTATTGTTTCGTTTGTAACCAACCGGAGCGCGGACCCGATAAAAGTGTGTGACGGAGGCAAAAAAGTCGCATAAAACCTTTGAGCGTATTATGTTTTTATTCTATATTTGCGGACGAAAGAAACGTGCCGCCTGTCATCCGGACGGAGCGCGGAAGGCATTGTGAGCGACGCTTTCATGGTGTCCGGACAGACTTCAGGCATGACGGAGCGGAGAGGCATCCAGCCCCATCCGGATGAATTCCGGCAGTGGAGGACAGTTTAATTTAAACATATGAATATTATGAGAAAAGTTATCATCATGGCAGTTCTGATGCTCGCATCAGTAGCCACATTCGCTCAGCGCCCTGTCGGCAGTCTGACATTACAGCCTAAAATCGGTATGAACATCGCAAACCTTACCAAGGCAGACGGTTCAGACCCAAGGATAGGAGTTGTTGTGGGAGCAGAGCTCGAGTATCAGCTTACCGACATACTCAGCATATCCGGAGGCGCGCTTTACTCTCAGCAGGGAGCCGAGGGAGACGCTTTGGATGAAGACGGAAACAAACTCGGCGGCACGGCAACCGTGAAGCTTGACTATATAAACATTCCTATACTGGCAAATGTATACGTAGTGAAGAATCTGGCTGTCAAGCTCGGCATACAGCCGGCGTTCAATGTGAACAGCAAAATGGCATATTCTAATGGCGACATAAGTGCCCAGGGTAAGTTGGACAATATCAAATCATTCGATTTCTCTATTCCTATCGGTCTGTCGTACGAGTACAAGAACGTTGTGATAGACGGGCGTTATAACTTCGGCTTGACCAAGATATCCGACCTTGAGAGAAGCAAGAACAGCGTGTTCCAGATAACATTAGGATACAAGTTTAATATTTAAATATAGTAATAGTTAATTTTTTTTTCCAAATGTTTGATATTCCGAGAGGGCGATGTCGCGAGACATTGCCCTCTTTTTCATGTCAGTCGGAGCTGCGTAATCTGTATCCGACGTTGCCGCGGTGACGGGGCGGATGCGTGTGAGTCATGAGTGTGTCACCCTGCTCATGCCGCGTTACGTGCCGCCGCCATGCCTGTGGGCTTGCTTTCATGTACGCGATGTGTGGTGAAAGATGCTGTAAATGCGGGAAGCATGATGATGGTGGTTGCGCGGAAGAGGAACGCAGGTGTGGCGGTAAGATGAAAAATCCGCTTTGACGGTGTGACGTCAGACCGTAGGTTCCGCATCGCTGGCAGTAAAGAATTTTGACACTTGAAAATCCCGAAACAGCTTTTTATATCGGCGTCATGAACCGTGCGTATCGCTTTTCCGCACGTGTTTCCGGGCGGAACGGTTTTTACGGTGAGGGTATTCTTGTGGGTAGGACTTGCGGGAAAGCCTTTTCCGCATTGCCGGAGACACCCTTCCGTGGTGCGGAACGGGCTTTATGGATGTGCGAAAGAGGCTTTCCTGCACTGCGAAAGAGGCTCTTCCGTATGGCGAGACATGCTTTTCCGCAATGCGGAGAAGTGCTTCCTGTCGGGGTGTTTTTGCTAATGCGTTGTGTGTCAACGGTTTGGCATGATGCTCTGAAAATCGTTTATTTGCGTCCTGATGTCCTTTCCGATGCAAATAGAGCGTTCTCGCGGACTTATGGGTGGGCGGAAGTTCGCGCGCGTTGGAGTTTTGTTCGTCTTCGTACGACGCTCGGACACTGCCTGCACCGGCGCGTAATCACGCAGCCGTATGATGTGTGGCGTTGCGGAAAGGATGCGGAACAGGCGCATGTCTGAGGATTTGTCGTATTTTAACAAATTCTCCCTTATTGTTATTAATTGTATAAATATTTGTGCCGGAGGAAATAAATTCATACCTTTGCATCAGAATATTATTTATGGGGACAAAGGATAAGGAATTCCGACGGCAGGGCTCGCGTGTCGGAATTCTGTCTTTTTTGTCCGCTCAGAAAAACTAACTTATTAAATTTCAAGATTATGGCTTATATGTCACAAGAAGGCTACGAGAAGCTCGTTGCCGACCTGAAACAGCTTGAAGCTGTGGAGCGCCCAAAGGCATCGGCCGCTATTGCAGAGGCCCGAGATAAGGGTGACCTGAGTGAGAATTCCGAATATGATGCAGCCAAAGAGGCTCAGGCTCATCTGGAAGACAAGATAAACAAGCTGAAACAGACCATCGCCGAGGCAAAGATCATCGACACATCGCGCCTCAGCTCGGACATGGTGCAGATCCTGTCGAAGGTGGATATGACCAACATGACCACAAAGGCGAAGATGACTTATACCATCGTGAGCGAGAACGAGGCTGACCTGAAAGCCGGAAAGATATCCATCAAGACTCCTATAGCCCAGGGACTGCTCAACAAGAAGGTGGGCGACGTGGCTGAGATAAAGATTCCGCGCGGAACGATAAAGCTGCGCATAGACAACATCACGATAGAGTGACGCATGAGATAATGACAGGTTTTAAAGCGTAAGATTATGGGAATATTTGCAAAGATTGCGGCGGGAGAGATACCGAGCTACAAGTGTGCCGCCAACGATGAGTTCTATGCGTTTCTCGACATCAACCCTATGGTGAAGGGACACACGCTTGTCATACCGCGCCGCGAGGTGGACTACATCTTCGATATGGAGGATGACGAGATAGCGCGCTTTCAGGTTTTCGCCAAGAAAGTGGCTATGGCGATAAAGGCTGCGTTCCCTTGCGTGAAGGTGGGGGAGGCTGTGCTGGGGCTCGAGGTGCCTCATGCGCACATACACCTCGTGCCGATGCAGTCGGAGAAGGACATGAACTTCTCGGCTCCGAAACTCAAGCTCAGCGATGAGGAGTTTGCCGGTATAGCGGCGAAGATACTCGCCGAGTATGAGAAAATAGCCGGATGACACGTCCGCAGGAATAAGGAAAATGCCTTATGCCGCACTTCTTGTGACGCGGCATAAGGCATTTTCAGTTTGTTGCAGGTATGTGCGGGCGTGTGTCAGATGTATTTGTCGCCTTTCTTCATCTGCACCTCGTTGACGAATTTGCGCACAAGTGCCGACGAGTCTTCCTTCTTGCATATGAGCAGCACGTTGTCTTTCTCCGCCACGATGAATCCCTCCAGACCGTTGATGATGGCGAGCCGCTCTTTAGGAAGCTTTATCACGTTGTTGTGGGCGTCGTCTATCATCACGTTGCTGTCCACCACCACGTTGTCGCCCTCGCCCTTGTGCATGGCTTCGTATATGCTGTGCCACATGCCGAGGTCAGCCCATCCGAACTCACATCTCATCACAGCCACATTGTCGGTCTGCTCCAGAAAACCGTAGTCGAGCGACAGGTTGGGATATGAGGGGAAGTTCTCGCGTATGAAGTTCTGCTCGTCCTCGACGGTGAAGTCGGGATGCTGCTCGTCAAACGAGGTGAGGACATGGGGCAGTATCTCGCCGAATCGCTTGAAGCCATAGCGCGCGTTGGCGAAGAAGAGACCCGTGTTCCAATAGAACTCTCCGCTCTCCATGAATATCTTTGCGAACTCCCGCTCGGGCTTCTCGGTGAACGACTGCACCATGAAGACATCGTTTCCCACCGGCTCGCCTGCCTGTATGTAGCCGTAGCCAGGCTCGGGACGGGTGGGCTTCACGCCCATTGTGAGTATGCAGTCGTGCGTGCTCACGAAGTCAAGTCCTTCGTTTATGTTCTTTGCGAACATTTCCTCATTCTGCACTATCTGGTCGGACGGCGTGATGACGATGCTCGCCTCCGGATTGGTGTGAAGTATCCTGTGGGTGGTCCATGCCGCGCTTGGCGCCGTGTTGCGGTGTATCGGCTCCGCCATGATGTTCTGCTCAGGCAGTTCCGGCAGCTGTTCCTTCACTATGCCGGCATAGTTGATGTTTGTGTTTACATATATATTCTCATGCGGAACAATCTTTGAGAAACGGTCGAATGTCTGCTGCAGCTGTGTGCGCCCGCATCCGAAGAAGTCTATGAACTGCTTCGGATACTGTTCGCGGCTCCACGGCCATAGCCTGCGACCTTTTCCTCCTGCCAGTATAACGCAATAGTTGTTTTTATGATTATTTCTCATGACGTTTGGGTTTATATATAGTTTACTTCAGCTAAAGTACAAAGTTCCACTGATACAGCCAAGACTTTTATATTTATTTTAAGAATAACCACGAATTATAAGATATCGTGTCACGGCTTATAAGATATCGCCTCGCTACTTATAAAATATCGTATCGCGGTTTATAAGATGTTGTGTCACGGCTTGCAAGATATCGTATCACGGTTTATGATATATCATGCGACGGCTCATAAGATATCTCCTCGCGACTCATAAAATATCGTATCGCGGTTTATAAGATATCGTGTCACGACGTTCTACAGCCATGTACCCCACAGAGCCTGGCAGCTTCTCCGCTTCTGAGGTGACGGTACGGATGGAGCGCATCAGGCATACGTTGCCTGTATTGTGGCACTTCCGTACGATGACTCCGGCTTTCCCGACCGCTTTTATTCGCCTTATTGCGCCTCGCCTCGTGCCTCTTCACGCTGCATGGCACATTGCCTTGAACCTTTTCTTTCACCATAATACGCTTCCTCCCTTTTCATAATACGCACCATTCCTTTTCATAATATGCATCCTTCCTTTTCATTTAAAACCCTATTCCCGTTCTTTTTATGCAATGCTGCCATACATCATAAACCCTGCCTGTATTTTTCTTTGCCTCTACCGGTGCCTTCCTTTACCTTTTCCGATATCTTCCTTTTATTCCGCCAATGCCTCCCTTAACTCCTGCCAATATCTTCTTTTGCCCCTACCGATGTCTTCCGTAAAGCAAAAAAATGCCTGTTTTCTTTGTTATTTCGGAATTAAACACTACCTTTGCACACGCATTTATGCCCAGATGGCGGAATCGGTAGACGCGCTGGTCTCAAACACCAGTGGAGCAATCCGTCCCGGTTCGACCCCGGGTCTGGGTACGAGTAAATCGGCTAAGTAATTGAATATCAATACTTAGCCGATTTTGTTTTGCGTCTGTTATCCCCGTTTTGTTCCCGGCCATACTTAATTTTTCACTTCCTAAATGCTATTAAACGTAAGTAAAAAAGGACCAAGCAACAATTTAATCCCACCATCCTAACAGATGATATTCTAAAAACCTAAAGAACAAACAATATGCTTTGCAAAAACGAACTTCATATTCACTATCAATTTCATACATATCCTGCGATTTCTGATATACACGGAAGCGATGTTTGTTTTTCATATTCACATAAGGGATTGGAGCATCAGAATTTTCGTCCATGATAATATCCAAAAGCCTTGTAGCAATCCGCATTCGACTGATATCTTGCTCCGCACGAGCTAAATGTCCAAAGTTCTCCCAATAGAAAATCATCCATTCCAATTTGAATTTCAACAGATTCAAGAAATAATGATAATCGTAGTCTGGATTCTTATTCATAAACATTGCCCAAATCTGTAAACGGTCTTGTCTTATGCCTTTTTGATATGCTTTCCATTCTTTTTCGGGGAGTCCCTTGTGAAGTATGAAATGGAATTGCTTTGACAAAGTTTCATCATCATCCATTGGGTTCACTTCCTTCTGATATAACGGATTTTCCCTCATGGATTCTTCCATATTCTGCACTTCTTTCTTTTTGATTTGTGCCCAATCTTGAAAATAGGATTGAGCATCAGTATATTTCTTTTTCATTTATATGTAAGATTACTGTTTATTTGTATAATGAACTCATTTTATTCACCGACTGAACTATCTCTTCCCGAAAGAATAAAGGAACAAGTACTTCCACATCCGCCCCTCTTGAGAGTAATTCCTGCCGGAAGTCTAAGGTCGGTTTCATACGGTACTCAAAGATGGAATAATCTTCTGTTGTCTCAATTTCGCATTGGGAATGGTGCAAAGGCAAAGCACGGATATATTGTACATGCATTCCATAGACTTTAATCCGAATGGTTTCCAATTTCTTGTTTTCAATCATAATACCGAAATAGTCTGCAAAGTAGGCTTCTGGATCAAAATCTTTTGGATAAATAAACTTCGTGTCCAAGGTGGTCAGTTGTTGTATTCTATCCAAAGAAAAGGTGCGGATATTATTCCGCTCTTTGCAGAAACCGATGACATACCATCTCTGCTTAAACACTTTGATGCAATAAGGTTGTAACGTATAGGTACTTGGTTCTTCGTACCAATAACTTTGATAATATAGCTCCAATTCTAATCCGTCACGCATGGCTTCAATGACAGGCGTGAGGTATTTTCTGCCGGAAGGAATTTCTTCAAATAGGATTCTCCGTTTCAAATGATGGCTTTCGTTTATCAGATTATTAACTGCAAACGTATTGAGCAACCAATTACGGGTACCTCCTTTTTGCATATCATCTGCATTTTCGATATAGTAGTAATAGCCACCTTTCCGGTTACAATTGATATTTATATCAAAGACTTGTTCGATGGCAATGCGCCAGTTATGAAAGGTTCTTAATGGAATATCTTCCCCTTCACTCAATCGTGAACGAAGCCAACGCTCGTTGATTTCCTCAAACGTGATTTTTCCGGCTCTGTAGATAGTGTCTACTAACCAAATGTATTTGTCAAATAAATCTTTTGTCATATCATTCCTTTTACAAAATCAGCTATTTGAACATTTTTTTAAGATGTTCTTGAATCATTTCTTCTGTTTCTCCGTAATAAGTGATTTCCCAAAGCAATCCGGCTGTCAGTTCTTGTAAAGTGATTGTTACATCTTCGTCAATATGAATATCCATACCCAAAAGGGCAGACCAAGGAGAGTAGCTTGCCACAGGATAATAATCACAATCTTCATCCTTGGGGTCATAAACAGAGCAATTCATATCAATCATCGGTGAGCATCCTTCCCATCTTGACACCAAATAAATGGCATATTGGGATTCAGATACATCAGGCATCTGGAGTTTTTGATATACGCTACGGTAAGCTTCCCAATTAGCATGTTGCGCTTGTTTAGGTTGGTTCCGCTGATATAATGCTTTAAACTCGGGTAAGATGTCGTCAAAACCGAACCGGATAAGTAAAGATTTGAATGTCAGTTGTTCCATAATACAAAATTTTAAATTCGATACTACAAATATCGCATAAAGTTATGCTAAACTAAAGCATACGCTAAAAATATTTTGTTATTATGAGAGAAAAGTATTCCTATGCTTCCATCTGGCATAAGGTTAACTTATTTTTGCCACATCATTAAACAAATAAGACGGTTATGGATTTATATGCAGAAGATTTGACAGACTACATCTACCAAGAAAATGATGTGGATAAAAAACGGGCTTTACTATTGGAAGTGGAAGCGGAAATCAAGAAACTTATGGGCGAACAAGAAAAGGGAAGCCTTGATTTGAGGCATATCGGTGCAGTACAGATAGAAAAGATAGAAGATTTAGTAAGTACACGGAGCTTGATTCTCAACCGGATGTTTCAAGCCACTTCGCAAGAAATCAAACGTTTTGAGACGGTAAACGAATTGCTGAATAACTTGACCAAGAAAATGTACCATCGCATGGCAAATCTCTATCGTACATTGATTGATAGCCCAAAAGATGAAGCTTTTGATGACGATTATGTCATCCGTGGTACACTAAGGTATATGTTCTGTGGACTGGAGTCTATATTGGAATTGCCGGAAGACAGCTATTATGGTTCTGACTTTGCTTATATGATAGAATTGATTTACTTGCTAAATGAGGATTTCTGTGGGGGAATACCTGAAATAGAAGAATGCTCAATCTGCTATTTGCCCCAACACACTTCCGATATGACAGATGAACAGTTGCATTGTGTGGATGTATGGGATGATGGCGTGACATGGGCGGAAGGGCATTTACGCCGTCCGGAATTGGAGCATGTTGTCGTGTGTCATGCCGTACATGACATTTGCACGCACAAGCCTTACTCCATTCCGGACTTATTGCGGTTAAATGATTTTTGGGTGGAAGCCCATCTGGTATGCCAGCACATCATAGACCAAAACGGAAAACGCTATAACTCGAATTGACCATCTGTTTTGCAAAGTGCCTGAAAGGTGGAGACATTGTCAAACTTTGTACTCCACTTTTCTTCGCATAGTCCTCCTTTAGAATGTACGTGGCCGAAAAGATGATGTTTCGGTTGACGTTCCAAAATAGTTCGTTGTAACACTTCGCTACCCGTACCTTCATCCAATATGCCTTTCGGGGGAATGTGAGTAATCAAAAAATCCGTTTTATAAGGCAACCCACATTCCCCTCCTAACCATTGCACTTGTTGAATCATTCTACTGGAGATAGCGTAGAAAGTTATGCCGTCATAGTCTATGCAGCAATCTTCAAGTAAAGTTACATTCGTAGGTATCAGCCGACAGGCTTCTTCCGGACAAAGGTCAAAAATGACTTCGTGATTGCCCGGCACAAATAAGCGAAGCTGTGCCAGACAGGAAGAAAACCAGTCAAAGAAATCACTCAACTCGTTTTCTTGAAAATCCGATACGACATCCCCGGCACAAATCAGAATATCTGTGCCTTTGGGGATGCTTAATTCTCTGTGCATACCGTGCGTGTCCGAAAATGCAAACAAACGTTTTCCTTTATAATCCAGTCTCATTCGTATTTCTCCTGTCTTTGGCGATGTCGCTCCCAATAATCACGCTCCCATTGAATAATTTCTTCCGTTTCTTTCCAGTGCGAACAAGTCATCTCAATGAAACAGGGACAAAACACATCTGCCCAAGTCACTTGTGGGAACATCATCCATCCTTCCTTTTCTCTTATCTCCACAGGCATATCAAGCGTTTCACTCCAAGGCATAAGATTCATAACAACATCTTCAAGATCTTGGTGGACGTACTTTTTTTCACGGGAGCTATAAAGCCAATAATAGGTATAACCGCCTTCGCAAACAATACGGTCAATGCCTGTGTAGTGGAAATCTTCTCGTGAACTCATATCATCGAATGCGGATTTATACTTTTTCCATGGATGTTCTTTCCATATTGGATAGCCACCTTCTTTTATCTTTGCTTTCACGTCACTCCAATTCAAGCAGCGCATATAATAAGAGAGTGGCAAGAATACAGGATCAAACGAGGCTTCCGCGATGGGTTCGCATTTTTGTCCTTTGTTCCGTTTCAGCAAATAGTCGAGAAAGCCCAGTTGGTCAAAGTTTATGATATTCTTCATGCAAACCTTGGTCAATGCTGAGTATTGTGGATTCCAATCTACGTGATAAAGCTCCGGGTTGTCAGAACAGTCAAGTTGGGTAAGGCGATTATTTCTCCGGATATTCAATTTCTTCAACTTGTTGCCGCGGCAAACCAGGCGTCCCAGTCTTGGATTTTTGGAAACATTCAAACATTTCAATCCTTGATTGACACAGTACAAGTCGATAAGTATCGGACATAGCGTTACATTTAGTACTTTCAGGGTACATGTCTCGCAAGTGTAATGGAAAGAAGTGATAGTATGTGTCTCATCACTTCTCAAACAGATGTTCCATTCTCCTTCCCTCGCATACGTATGTTCTGCATGAATTTCTTCTCCTTTCTCATTGTTTATCTCCTCCACTTGCCCGTCACCCCAATCTATCGTGAAAAGGCAATCACCATAACTGATAAACGAGAAACCGCAGACAGATTGCGGTTCCCTTACAGCAACCGTCATCCATATCTCATCTTTTTGTGCAAACAGAATCTTCTTCAAGCGGCGGAACGAACGGCGAACGGACAGAATTTCTTCTTTCCATTCCTCGGAATAATGTTCATAGATTTTTCTATCAACAATCTTGTGATAGCATTCAAATGCCTTGTGCAAGTTCTTTTTCGTGCCGATACCCTGCTCGTACATTCGCCCTATGTTATAATTGTCATTTGCCTGCTTATAATAAAAAAATGCTTTTTCCATATCGGGCGTGGTGCCTTCGCCTCGTTCATACATTCCACCCAGTTTGTATACATATTCTCCTGCCAAATAGCATTCCAAGGCTTTTTTGTATTCCTTACGTTCATAATAGACATCTCCAGCCCAACAAGCAGACGAGCCTCCCGTTTTCATCCCGATACCCGTCAACATATCCAACGCTTCTTGGTTGCCATTCTTAGCCAAATCAGACAGTAAACGAAGTGCATCTACTCCGCTATATTCACCCTTCTTTTTGCATTCTATCTCATGGCCTAACAATAACTGAAACCAGTCTGTATGCAATAGTTCTTGTTCATCTATCTGCAAGTCATAATATGGTTCCCTTTGCGGGAAACAGTATTTACTTTCCCAAATGCGAAGTAAATGGTCAGCAGAACGGTAACAACCTTTCTTTACCCTTGCTTGAAGTATGTCCACAACTTTATCTTTCACCTTTTGGGGTACATGAGGCGAATGGAGTAGATTTTCTATAACATAAACATCAAAAAAAGAATCATCTCCGCCGATTTCTAATGCTTCTATGTATAAGGACAATGCATGATTGAAATTGCATTTCAGGGTAAAGAACGGTGACTGCTTGATTACATGTTTAGCAGATGAACCGCAACGTATTGGAGTATACCATTCGGCAAGTTCTACCATTGCCTTAGCATTTTTTTGCTCGACAGCTTTTTCGTACCAATCAATCATTTTGTTGAAATCAGAGAAATCAGCTTTACATAATTCTGGTTTCCTTGACAAGTCTGACCAAAATATTGCTTTCTCAAAGTTGGAGTAATTTCTGACTGCTGCTTCCGCTTCATGTACCATTTTATGGTAAAGCAGTTCTCCCATCTCGTATTGTGCATCAGCATTGCCTCGCCGGGCAATAGGTTCCAACAGTTGGACAGCTTCATCATATCGTTTGCTCCGCTCCAACTCATCCAGTTGCTTTCGCAAACGTTTGCTCACCACATTGCTTTTCTTTTCCATATTCTTTCGGTTTTAAGTTACACATAGGAAAAACAAAACCTCATCTTTCCATCCATTTCAATGCAAAGATGAGGTCAAGTTGTGCCAAAGTGGTTCACAAGTTATTCTTTCTTCAATAGTTTGTCGATGTTTTCTTTGATATCGGCAAGGATGGCTCCATAATTATCCCAATGAAGCTTATCTGAGATTTTAGCATTGGGGTGATATGTTTTATAAGCTAATGTCGCTTCTTTGATCGGAAGTTTAGCTACATCATGCACAGGCAAACCATCAAGAGATAACGGTTCACCAACCATAGTAAAGTTCTCTTTAATATACTCATAGTATGTATTTTGTCCCGCTCCGGTGAAAAATATAAGGATGTCCGGCTTGAGTATCTCTACTTCTTGCGGAATGACATGAAAATAATTGCGTTCAATTTCATGCATACGCGAATTCACAGGACCTCCCTCAAATGTTGACAATTTTGAGATATTGTTCCAGATCATAGAGACTCTTTTATCTGGATAGCCTTTCAATATGTCATCTCTCATACACGACATTATTCCATTTATCGCAAATCGAAACATTCGGGTGTTGCCTACTTCATCTTCATTGAAATAGCCACTATTCGCTTCTACGACATACTTGTCGTCAAGGAAATCCTCATAAATACCCATAAGGTCCCCTACATCTAAATCTTTTTCCCATCCATGTGGCTCCTGACCAAAAAACATAATTTTGATGTCAGCTTTGGTGTACCATTCTTCATGCTCTGAAGTTTTCTTTTTTGAATACCAATCGGAATCAGCTTCTTTAGCCTTTTCTCTTTCTTCTCCTTTCTGCCCGGAACGATACAGAGAAATCAAGAACGGACATTGCAGTTGGTCCTTCAATCCGTTGGCTTCCAATTGTGCCATTAGGCCACCCCACTTACTTTCGTAGAGTTCGGTCAATTGCTCTGATAATGTTTTCATAAGCGTATATTTTTAAAGTGAATGAATTCTAAAACAAATATAGCGTAAATCTCCCAAGAAAGTTTTCATTCTCAATGAGAAATGCAATATTTGTTGCTGCAAAGTTATGTCAAGGATATGCAACATCAAAGCATAAGATGAGAAAAAATCACAGTTGTGCTTTAAATTGGCACGGCTTCCATCCATCTTTGCGGAAAAACGGACGAGAATATGGAAAAGAGATTATCTATAGAAGAACTGACATGCCTACACTTGTTGCGGTGTCACTATGCTGATATATGCAATAAAGAGGAGCGGGAATTGCGAGAAACAATTGCCTTTCATCCGGCAATCTTCGCAAAAGCAAAAATGATTTTGGAGAGACAAAAAGAAGCGGGCATTTGTGTTATCCCTTATTATGCGGACGATTATCCAGCTTCATTTGCCAAAATTGGTGCAGAAGCACCTGCGTTAATTCATATATTAGGAGATAAGGAATTGCTTTATAATGAAAGTTCCATTGCTATCATTGGCTCACGAAACGCTGATGAAGCCGGATGTGATATAGCCTATCAATTAGCAAAAGATTATGCCTTGAAAGGAAATGTCATAGTGAGCGGATTGGCATTGGGATGCGACACGGCTGCTCATCAAGGGTGTATAGATTCCAATGGAAAAACCGTTGCGGTAATTGCATCAGGCTTGGATATTGTCCACCCCAAAGCAAATATATCCTTGCAACGAGAAATTATAAACAAAGGCGGTTTAATCATCTCTGAACAACCCTTTGGCGTGAAAGCCAATCCTACACGACTATATGCCCGTAACCGGCTGCAAACAGCTTTGGCACAAAAAGTCATTGTAGTTCAATGTGCTGTGAAAAGCGGTACGATGAATACGGTTTACTTCGCACACAAGTACGGATGCAAGATTTATGCCGTAGCATACGGTCAATATGATAAGCATAATGCCGGAAATGAGTACATTCTCAACAAAGGAATCGGATTTCCCATCAAATTGTAGAACTTATGCGCCAATATGGCATATCACAGGCTTTATTTTGCAATCAGAATCTTTAAAACAGAATAATCATGACGGTGAAAGATTTAATCATGGAAGTGAAATTTGACGACTTACTCCCTTACTTGAAAGAAATAATAGTCGGGCATTTTGACAACATCTACGCCTTTCGGGAAGCATACGATATGCTTCGGAATATGCAACCCAGCCCTGAGTTCGTTGGAAAAGTTTGGATAGAGCAAGAAGAGGATTGGATAAGCATACAGTCTTTAGACGCGGATTTTTGGGAGAATGAATTGGCTAAAGAGCTTGTTTTACCCAGGAATACTACTCTAAGCAAAGAGAAAATAGCCGCGCATTGTATATACGACATTACCTTTTATGGTTTTTCTCCGGCAGAAAGAATTGAGAATTTTTGGAAGAGTCATGCTCCCATACAAAGCAAAATGGAACGGAGGAAGTCCATAATACAAGAACTTACAGTGCCCGGAAGTAGCTTTATGCATAAGGATTTAGCTTATCTGTTAGAGGTGGAATACGGCACACAATATGATTATCACTCCATTACTAACGAGCAAGGGAACCGATTAGCTTATATTACTGCTTCTATGACCAAATACCAGCAACTTGACCTAAGCCGATACAACAATGCTATTGTGTGCATACGTGTTTCTGCTCAATATCCGTTAATCAACGAAGAACTGGAAGAGTTTAAGCGTAATGTCCGCTCATGGCTGAATTATGAAGACATTCAATTTGGCATTATAACAGAAGATAGTGATTATATAGAAGTGACGGTTACTCTTCTGTTAAACAAAAGGGCATAGTAGAAAGCTGTTATTTTTCACCATTCTTTCGCCAGTACACATACACATCCCGTATCGAAATCTCATGGTTAAGATATGCCCGACTAATTTCTGTCGGAAGTGTATAAGCCGGATAATCGGTAACCTTGAAATGCCAATAGATACCTCGGTTGTCAGGATAAATACGGCAATTGTGCCGTTCGCAGAAAAGGCGTTCACCTTCGGCGGTATAAAGGTAATAGTTGGTCGCTGCTTTCTGTAATTCCGTGTTCTTCTCTTGAAGCTCACGTACTTTTGCGGCAAGTTGTTCCCGCTGTTTTTGCTCGGATTCATAGGCAGATAAATCCATTTCACGCCATGTGCCAGTCTTGAAATATTCGTTGGTATGGTTGATGTATTCTCGGATAGCATCCATTACAAAAGGCAAGCCGTGGATGTTGGCCAACCGTGCAATCTGATTGAGGTTGACTTGCATCTTATAGCTGATGTTGGCTGTGCGTTTCATCCGCTCGCTCTCCTCTATGGTGAGTGCGGCTGACAATTCTTTGCCCAATGCTGCTTCGCGGATGAACGCTGCCACAGACAGCCGTGCGGCATTGGCTTTCTGCTCAACTGCAGCATATTCTGCTTCGCTGAATTGTATTTCCTTACGTTTGGTGCGCTTGTTATCGTTTTCTGCTTTCATCTTCTGCGTCCTCCTTTTCGTTGTTTGTTCTTGTCATGGTCAAGCGTATTGTCGCTGTTACCGCTGCCTGTGCCTATTCGGGCAACTGTCGGTTGAATGATAAGTTCGGTTATACCTTCCATTAGATTGCCACTGATAGATGACGTTGAACTTTCTCTATCATTGCTTGCTGTAAAATCGGAATTGGTGTCCTCATTGGATGCAGGGTTGCTGTCCCATTCGATATAATTCTGGTGTCTGTGGTTATGTATTTCTGCAGTCCGACTTTCATTTTTATTGGTGTCCTTCTTGTCACCCGTTTGCATCCTCTTCCGATGATTGGCTGGTGTCAATCCCCATTGTTCCGTCACGGAAATGGATGCTTCTTTTGCCGCCTTTCCGATGTTGGCAAGATTGGCGCGTGTACCGTCATCCAACACCACGTTTGCCAGAAAGTGGAAGTGCGGATTCTTGTTATCCTTGTCGTGATGGCGACCGACAAGGAATTGGTCAAAGCGATAGCCATGCCGTTCCATGTGCCTTATCCAATCTCCAATTATTTCTTCGGCATGAACTTCAAGCATGGTTGTGTCATTGACATGAAATGAGATAGGAATATGTACGGCTTTCACTTTGAGTGACGGGCGCAGTGCGCACTGACGATTGAAATCTTCGGTGAGTATGCCAATATCGGTAAGGCTGCTCACTCCACGGGCAATGACTACGTGCGCCCCTTTCTTGGGATTGAGAATGTAGTCAATGGTCTTGCCCGGATTCTTGCTGTATCTTACTTTGGTTATCATTCTGCGTTTCTGTTTTTGATGGGGAGGGGTGGCAGCGGACTTCGCGCCACAGATGCGTATGATACGTATCTTGGTACCGCTTGCCACCCCTCCATACATTATTGCTGCTTCTGTCACACTGTTCGGTATTATGGTCGTGATGTCTGAAACAGATTCCACCGTTGATTTTGTTGAATCCGTTGAGCGGAATACAAAAAGAGGGAAGAAAAAAGAGGATGCTTCACATCGGGAAGATTTGTCAGCAACCGACTTTCTCTTTTGGTGGGCAAGGCTTTCCGTTGAAATCTGTTGAGGGTGTTGTTGAATCATATAGGCCATATACATACGTTCTTTCTTATGTTTCATCAGACTCAACAAATTCAACGGTAGTCTTTTAACTTTTCACGGGTAACGGTATAAAAGCGTCCCACTTTCTTGGATGATACGGAATACTTATGCCCCGGCAACACGGATATTTGGTAAGTGGAATAAGATAGCGCATTGGGAGCAGGCTCCAGCTTCCAGCATTGTTGCAGGACATTCCTCACCTGATGGCGTTCCACTCTTATCATCGAATAGTTGAACAATGCCAATAGGTCATTAATGCAGAAATCCACCACATCCACCTGCATCGTGTCCATGATGTCAAGCAAGAGTTCTGCCATATCAAGCTCAATGCGGCTACGGTTACAACGGATGATTTTTTCCAATGCCTCCGTGCGGATAAGTGATGGCGCAAACCACATGCGGCTTTCTTCTTTGGTGGTCAAATCCCGATGTTGTAGGTGGTACAGGAAGGCCGGAATCTCGTCTTTCAGTTTCTGCAAAAATGATGTGTCATCCTTTTCCAATCTGCAGATCTTTCTCACCCAATAGCGTGTTTCCTCCGGCTCAATGTAAACGGGAAAATTCTCGTTGTTGGAACATAGCACGAACTTGGCGAAGAACTGTACTTCATAACGGTCTTTGCCTTTGGCTTCCATCTTGTAGGAATGTGCCGTACTTAGGTTCTTCAACCGTTCACTATCCTCACGGCGGTTGAGCAACACTTCGTCCACAACAATCATCAGTTTGCCCGCCCAATCCGCATTGAACTGACTGCGGAAATCCTCATTAGTATTGAACGTGACATTTTCCTGAAACATTGCTTTCAGAAAGTTCAGAAATGTACTCTTTCCTGTATTACGTTCTTCAGATACCAACAGAAGTATCGGCAATTTCTGTGTCGGTTTCAGATATAACAGTTGAAGGTAGTCCATCCCCAACTCATACTGCTCTCCAAAGATATGTTCCACCAAAGAACAGATATGTTGGAAATCCCCTTCTGCCGGTATATAGGTTATCGGCTCATAGAGATTATAAAAATTGTTTACGTTGTGGCGGTAGTCAGTATGGCTGGGCATGGTGCAGAATCCATCGTACTTGGGTATCTGAGCCGCTTCATCCTTGCTATGGTCTTGCCGGAACACACTCATCTTCCACTCCACACGCATTTTGCGAAACGAACCATTCATCATCGGTTGGTTCAATATCCGAAATAACGTAGTACCGATGCGTACATATTCGTCTTCCACTTTCCCATTTTGTGGAATAATATTTCCATTTACTTCCATCACTAACCGTTTTATTCGTTCCACCTAATATGCGTTTTACATCTGACAATCGGTATCTTACCTTACTGCCGACTTTGACAGCCCTCAGATAGTTCCGTTTGTTCCAATGCCATAAGGTCGCATCGCACACTCCGCACATATCCTTTACTTCTTCCCGGCTTAGTAGCCGTTCTTCATCCGCTGCACGGAAAGTCAATGCCACTTCGTTTATCGCGCGATTGATGAGCTCGTCCGAGAATACGCGCAAGTCCTCGCCTGTAATCTCCAGTTTAATATTGGCTGCGCCGTTGGAGATAATTTGCATCAAGTCAGTCATAATCAAAATCAATGCCGCCGTATTGTCCGGTGTAACCGCTTCGGCAGCATAATAAACGATTGCACCACCGCTCCCGTATCGGAACGATGGTGCAAAAGTATAATTGTATTTCGCTAAAATTCAATGATTTGTGTTTCGCTTATTTCGGCGAAACCGTAAATGAAAGAAACGAAATGGATATTTAATTAATCTCGTTTATCGCTATGCTTGAAATCTCATTTTGACAAGACATTACCGCAACACTAATACTGGATTATTCAGAAGTTGGTCTATCACGGGATGATAAATGCATCCATCGGTAACGGCTGTAATGGTCGTAACTTTATTCCCTCCGTCTTTGGATGAAGCACCGCAATGATAAATCTGCTCATCGGCTGTTTGGTAATCAATGACAATATATCTGTCATGGAATATACCGCCGGATGTTTGCAGCGAAACAGAAACATCGGGATATTCCCGACAGAAGTCATTAAACTCCGCCTGATGTAGTCGATTGCCGATATTGTCTGAGAATATAGTAATCTTTACATTGGCAAGAACGTCTTTCAAGAGTACCAATGTCTTTAACCCGATATAATTATCTACCACAAATATCGTTTTCTTGGCTGTAGCATAAATCTGCTGGTAAGCCAAATCGGATTCCACAGGCTGGCCGTTGAGTATCAGCCATCCTCTCCTGACGGTAGGATTGCTAAAGTCAAGCATGACATTCGCCAGTTCCGACTTGGTTACGACATTGCCCAATGTGTCTATTATGCTGGCAACCTTATCATCGACAGCCGATAAGGATTTACGCAAATCAAGCAAGTCTTGTGTGTTCTGGGTTGTTTGCAAAGACAGTTGGAGATATTCCCTCTGTCCCAACAACGGCTGGTTGTCAACAATGTAGTCCTTCATCTGCTTGAAGATGCGAATCAATGCCTTACTTTGCTTGGTTGCCAACTCACCTTTCAAAACGGTCATAAGCATATATATTCCTTGCTCCGTAAAGGCGTATGGATTGTATCTGCGACCTCCCCAACTTGAGGTGGAATTTTTGCACCTCAAGATTTCGCACTCTTCATTGGTCAACTGAAACATGAAGTCTTGCTCGAATTTCTCAATATTGTTCTTGACCTGACGGTTAAAGTCTTTGGTGCTATATCCGTAGATTTTAGCCAAATCCATATCAAGCATTACGCGAACACCCCGGACGTAGTATATAAATCCTTTCAGATATTCGGCATTGACTTCTTTTGCGATAATGTCTTTATCCATATTCGTAAGCTATTATGTTCGTATCTTCTTTAGTCTGATTTGGTAAGATAACTCCGCCATTCATTTATATATGTCCGTTCAATACCGCAATATTTTATTTTCCCTTTATTCGTGCTGTCGTTCAACTTCTTAATGGCTATCTGCAAGTTACGCACGCTTTTCAGGTCGCAGTTCGGCATTTCATTGCCAAGTAACTTATGGAATGTAGTCACATCGCAATGACTTATCAGCTGTTCTTCCTGCAATGCAAAATACAGCCTTGCCAAATCGATGCCAGTATGCTGTGTGGAAACTCTTAGCTTGATTTTTTCCAAAAGCGTTTCTTTATCGCCGAGCAGATAATCCTGTAAGCAAAGTGGCTGTTCCATATTTGTTGGCATTTCCGTTATCACTTCATTCACAGGTTCTAATTCCTCAATACATGATTCCATTACATTCCCTTTTTCAATGGCTTTCTTCTCACGCCTGAAATTTTCCCAATCCTCTTTCGTCCACATCTTGTTGCGGATGCTACTCTTAATGACAACCCGAATCATGATTGCAGCGATTTTCTGTTCTATGAAATTGTTCCTCGGATTGTTCGCTTCCGCTTCAAGTTGGTTAACCATTGTTTCATAGCACTTGCCATAATACAGCCATGCCAACATAGCCGGAACTATCGAATCTTTATCTATGTTGTGAAATTCATCTACCAATAATTTAGCGGTATCTGCATCTGCTGCATAGTCTTGCATTTGTCGTTCATCGGCAAGGTCACCGTGACATTCCGTCTGATACCTGCGCATCAGCTTGGGAGCAAGTTTCATGCCTACTTTGAAAACTTTGTATAGTCCAATAGCTGATTTGTCATTGGCTTCCGCAACAAAACGGTCGTATTCTTCCGGATGACTATCAAGCCAATCTTTAATCTCCTGCTTGAAGTGTTCAAAATCCTGTTGAGCCATAGTTTGCCTTTATTTAGTCCAACAAATGTACGAGTTCCTGTTTCATCTCTTCGTCTATCTCTCTGTAACGGCGGAAAGCCTTGCTGCCTTCTTTATGCCCCGATACCGATGAAACCAAATCCGGGTCTTTCACCTTTTTATACATATTCCCGATAAAGGTCTTTCGAGCCGTATGTGTGGTGGCGACCTCGTACAGATACTTCTGCTCAGGCTTACTGGTCAGAGGGTTAAGCACCGTAACGATTCTGTTCAGTCCGGCAAGTCTGAAAGCCTCCTTGATAGCCTGATTATATTTCTGCTCCGATATGAACGGAAGCAAAGTTTCTCCATCATAGTCTTTGTAACGTTCAAGTATGGTTTTAGCGACATCGTTTAATGGTACTCTCACCGTTCTTGGATTATGATTGCGTGTCTTTCCTTGAATGTACTCCAATGCACCATTCACGAGGTTCTTCTTCGTGAGTTTATAAAAGTCACCTACACGACAACCCACCACGCTTTGGAACACAAAAATGTCACGTTGCACTGCCAATTGTGGGCGCATAGATAAATCTGCTTCAAATAGTTGGTTACGTTCCTGCAAGGTTATATAAATAGGTGTACCATAAAGACATTCTTCAATCGGAAATTTGTCAAACGGGCGGTTGATAGTATTCCCCTGATTATAGCACCATATAAAAAAGGTACGTATGCGCGAGAAGCAATCAATGAGCGTATTCTTTCCTCTGGGTTGTGGAGTACGCTTTTCGGGAATAGTAGCGTAAATCTCAGGATATTCTTCGACGTAAGCGTGTTCATTCTCCATAAAATCCCAAATGTCTGCAAGGGTATCTTTGGTAACTGTATTTATGTCCAGCGAAAAGTCTTTCATGCCCCTTCTTGTTTCTCTGATGAACAACTCATAGCGCATGAGAGCTCTTTTTACCACACGGAAATTCTTTTTCCTCACTTCCGACAGACTATGCTTTTCCAAAAACTCGTCAAACAGTTCGGCAAAAGTTGGTGGATTTTTAGCGGCCAGTTCTTCTTCTGTCTTGTATTTGTCCGGGTGATGGAATCTGTCTATCACTTCTCCTAACCATTCGCTGTCGGCATCATCCCTATATTCCCTTTCAATCATTCGGGTCAATGCCTGTACCTTATGGTTCAAGTCTATCTTTTCATCTTCCGGTACTAAAGTCACACGGTCTTTATATCCCTGCTTTTCTGAGCTCCAATGGTTGGGGCTAATGGAAAGCTAACTTGCCGCCTTGATGTCTTTCTTTCCGTCACGCAGGCGGAAATAGATGGTGGCTTTGGTCTCCAAATCATTCTTCTTTGCCGTTTTTCGTATGAATGCAGTCACTTTCATAAGCTTCGATTCTATTTCTGGATTGAACACTGCAAAGATAGCGAATTGTTCCCAAATTGTTCCCGTTTATCCCAAATTTGTTTCAATCAAATTAAATTGAATCACTTTTATGTTCTGATATAAGTATTTAATAATCAGTTTAGTTTAGTTTAAACTTCATCATTTTACTATTTAAACTGATTGTTCCAGATTTAATATTTCAAATGCGGATCTGGGTACTTAAAATCCCTGATAATCGACTGATTATCAGGGATTTTTCTTTTTATCGGGCGTACTAAAAGTGTACTTCCTGACGAAAAGAAAAAGAAAGAGTACTTTCGCCGTTTTAGCAACCTTATATTTATGCTTTATTAACGAAGATGCTGCATATTTCTTCCTTTCTCCTGCTTTTGTTTGCTTTGAAAATGGTATCCATCACTTATCTTTGTAACCCAAACCGATTTTAATGCACAACGTATATGGAAGATTTCAGAGAAACCAACTTCAAAAAGATACAGCAGTTACTTGATAAATGTGTTGCCCATGAATACGGGATGAAAACTAATGCGCTTGCCTTAAAGCGTGAATACCTGACGGAAGCGCAAATGAATGACTACATCCGGCAAGAAATTTTCAACGTGACCGAGAACCTTGTATCCCTATGCCAAAAGAACCGTGCCCTGCACAATATACGTTTTGACATACTGATGCCGGACTTCCTTTGGGAAAGCGGTTTCTTCGAGAATCTCTCTCTTGACGAGCGGAAAAAATATATTTCGTTCCAATGTTCTTCTTTTGATATGGACAAATACCTGCAATCTTCCACTTGCTATGATGAGCAGCTTCCGTTCTTTTCTTCCATTGTGCGCCTTGTCATGCAGACCCAATATCTGGAATACCTCCAACAATCGGAGGACGCCAGTCATGCCTCTGTTCCTTTGGATGAGAAATCAGAAGAACAGCCAAAAGAAGAAGAGAAGGCACAGCCTGAGCCGACCAAGATAGTCGGGAAATCCAATCCATTCAAATCAGTCCTTACAACGCAACAAATCAAACTGTTGGTCGAATGTATCAACGAAGCGCACATATTCACCACGACAATCACCCCGAAAATCCTTTCGGACTTCTTCGCCTGCAAACTGAACGGGGTATTGAAGTCCAACAACAACCGCTTGCTGGCTTATCTGATGATGCAGCTTAGCTGCTACAACTATATCGCTTATGAGTGGCAGTCCGTCATAGCCAACAACAAGCTGGTAGTTGCTAAGATAAAAGACAAATACCTCACACGCAGCGACTTGTCGAGCGCGACAGACAACGTGAAGTGCATCTACCCGAAAGGATACGAAATCATAGACAAATACATCAAGCAACTGCAAAAAGGTTGAGCATAGTCTGAGCGGTCAAACAAAGCTCAATTAGACTTCATTTCCAAGCCTTTAACTTTGCCCCCGTTAACAAAACGATGCGGCATGTCGGCATAGGTCAAAACAAAAATATTTCACGTGAGTTACCCGTAACTTATGTGTTGATGTTTTGGAGGATGCCGATTTTTGCTCCATCAAAAATAAAACGAGGGTGCGCACCTTCATATTGTTTCACCAAAAAGTTTCAAGCAATATGGAAAAAACTTTGGAAATGCGAGTGGAAGAACTCGAAAGAATGTTGTTCCTAACCAAGAACGTGCTTAGCTTTGATGAAGCGAGCACATTCCTCAACCTGTCCAAAAGTTACCTTTACAAGCTGACTTCGGGCAATCTGATTCCCCATTACAAGCCGCAGGGGAAGATGCTTTATTTTGAGAAGTCCGAACTGGAGGCATGGCTCCGCCAGAATCCGGTGAAGACCAAGACGCAGATAGAGCAGGAAGCGCAGAAGTATGTCCTCAACCGTCCCTTAAAGAAGTAAAGCCCATGGAAAACAAGAAAAGCACAGAGGCTAAAGGGGATGCCATCATGAAGAAAGAGGATTTTGCAGCCCTTTGGAAAAGCATCCGGCTGAAAGTGACGGACACTTACGACGTGCCGCCCGAAATCCTTTGGGTGAACGGCTCCACCATCGGGACGCTGGGCAACTTCAGCGCCTCCACAGGCAAGGCGAAAAGCAAGAAGACGTTCAACATCTCCGCCATCGTTGCAGCGGCACTGACCAATGACGAGGTGCTGCACTATTCGGCGTGCCTGCCTCCGGACAAACGGAAAATCCTTTATGTGGACACCGAACAGAGCAGATACCATTGCCACAAGGTGATGGAACGCATCCTGCGGCTTGCCGGGCTGCCGACCGACCAAGACAGGGACGACTTTGTTTTCATCGTACTTCGGGAACAGACCCCTGACATGCGGAAGCGGATTATCGAGTATATGCTGGAGAACATGCCCGATGTGGGGCTGCTCATCATTGACGGCATCCGCGACTTGATGTATGACATCAATAGCCCCAGCGAATCGACCGACCTGATAAACCTGCTCATGCGCTGGTCAAGCGGATACAACCTGCACATTCATACCGTGCTGCATCTGAACAAGGGGGATGACAATACGAGGGGACATATCGGCACGGAACTGAACAACAAGGCGGAAACCGTCCTGCAAATCACCAAGAGCACGCAGGACGGGAACATCAGCGAGGTAAAGGCGGCACATATACGCGACCGGGACTTCGAGCCTTTCGCCTTCCGCATCAACGACAGCGCATTGCCCGAAGTCGTGGACGGCTATGTGTTCCAGCAGCCCAAGCAAGAAAAAAGTTTCCCGCTTACGGAACTGACTGAACAGCAGCACCGCACGGCGTTGGAAAACGGTTTCGGCAAGCGCACCGTGCAGGGCTATTCCAACGTCATACAGGCGTTGAAGCAGGGCTATGCAAGCATCGGCTACGAGCGGGGACGCAATGTCCTCGTGGCATTGAACACGTTCCTCGTGAACAAGCGTATGATTGTAAAGGAAGGAAAGGGATACCGTTACAATCCCGATTTTCACTACTAAAACAGGTTTGGTTTAGTTCGGACATATATATATAAGGGGAACAGACTTCCCGTTTCCCGTCACTCCCGGCAATCAAGTCAGGTACAGTACGGGCGTATATATGAAGGTCTAAACCGGACTGGTACACTTCCCAATTATTCATCATCCACTAAAAAGTTTGCATTATGAACATTGAAGAAGCAAAGAAAATACCCATCACCGATTACCTGTACAGTCTGGGATATTCACCCATCAAGCAGCAGGGAGCGAATCTATGGTACAAATCTCCACTGAGGGAGGAACATGAAGCATCCTTTAAAGTAAACACAGAACGGGAACAATGGTATGACTTCGGGGCTGGCAAAGGCGGCAACATCATCGCACTGGCACAGGAACTTTACTGTTCCGACCATCTGCCGTACCTCTTAAACCGGATAGCAGAACAGGCACAGCATGTCCGCCCGGTCAGTTTTTCTTTTCGGCAGCAAAGGTCGGCACCGAGTTTTCAACATTTGGAAGTCCGTGACCTCCCCCATCCGGCATTGCTCCGTTACTTGCAGGGGCGTGGCATTGACCTTACACTGGCAAAAAGAGAATGCAGGGAACTGCGTTTCACCCATGACGGCAAGCCCTACTTCGCCATCGGTTTCCCGAATGTGGCTGGCGGCTACGAGGTGCGCAACTCCTTTTTCAAAGGCTGCATCGCCCCGAAAGACATCACCCATATCCGGCAACAGGGCGAACCGAGGGAGAAGTGCCTGGTGTTCGAAGGCTTCATGGATTATCTTTCATTCCTCACGCTAAGGACAAAGAACTGCCCTGTCATGCCCAACCTTGACAGGCAGGATTACGTCATACTCAACTCCACCGCCAATGTACAGAAAGCCATTGACGCATTAGGGCAGTATGAACGCATCCACTGCCTGCTCGACAATGACGGGGCAGGCATCCGGGCAACGCAAGCCATCACAGCGGAATATTCCTATCGGGTACGGGATTTCTCGCACAATTACCGGGAATATTCCGACCTGAACGATTACCTGTGCGGCAGGAAGCAGGAACAGAAAAACGGACAGAAACTGCTGCTAAGGCAGAAGAAAGGCAGGGGAATCTAACCCGGCGGAGATAGACACTGTGAGCAACGGGCAGACGTTTCTTAGGGGAAGCAAGGTTATGTTTCGGTAGACCGAAACCGCCTTGCTTTGCTCCCCGCAAAGGAAACCGCTCCCGTCGGTCGCAATTTTCAAGACAACTTCCAAAGACAAAAATGTATGACAGATACAAGGAACAAATCAGGCGGTCGTCCGGCAAAGAACCGGATAGACAAGCAAAGACGTGTGGTCAGCACGAAGCTGACCGAGTTGCAGTATTACGCCATCAGGAAGCGGGCGTCAGAAGCCGGGCTGCGTGTCAGTGAATATGTGCGGCAAGCAGTTGTGTCAGCAGAGATAACTCCCCGGCTGAACAGGCAGGATGCGGACACCCTCCGCAAGCTGGCTGGGGAAGCCAACAACATCAACCAGCTGGCGCACCGGGCAAATGCCGGAGGCTTTGCGAAAGTGGCGGTCGAACTGGTGAAACTTAAGAACAGGATAGTGGAAATCATAAGCCATTTGTCAGATGATTGGAAAAATAAGGAAAGGAAGCGGGTTTAAGGGCTGTGTGGACTACGTGCTGGGCAAGCAGCAGGCGGTCTTGCTCCATGCGGACGGAGTACTGGCGGAAAGCAGGCAGGACATCATCCGCTGCTTCTGCGCACAAGCCTCCATGAATCCCCGTCTGGGCAAGCCAGTCGGACATATCGTGCTGAGCTATTCGGTAAACGATGCGCCCAAACTGACGGACGAGAAGATGATACAACTTGCGCAAGAGTATATGCGAGAGATGAAAATCACCGATACGCAGTACATCATCGTGCGCCACCAAGATAGGGAGCATCCGCATGTACATATCGTGTTCAACCGCGTAGGCAACGACGGCAAGACCATCTCGGACAGGAACGACATGTACCGCAACGAGCAGGTGTGCAAGAAGCTGAAAGCCAAGCACGGGCTATACTTCGCCAAAGGCAAGGAACTGGTTAAGCGGCATCGCCTGAAAGAGCCGGACAAGTCGAAATACGAGATTTACACGGCTGTGAGGAATGAAATCGGCAAGTCCAAAAGTTGGCGGCAGTTACAGGAGCGGCTGGCAGAAAAGGGCATCGGCATCCGCTTCAAGTATAAAGGGCGTACAGACGAGGTGCAGGTCATCTCCTTCACCAAAGGTGCCTATACGTTCAAAGGTTCGGAAATAGACCGCAATTTCAGCTTCTCCAAACTGGATAAGCATTTCGGGAACGCAGGAATGGATACCGTAGAAAATAGCCGCCAGCAGATAGTTTCCGCATCTATTTTGGCGCCTGAGCAAACACCGCAAAGGAACGACAGCCCTTCAATGGGCGGCTTGTTCAGCTTGTTCGATGTTTCGCCGTCTGCTCCATCGGACGAAGAAATTGACTGGAGTCTGAGAAAAAAGAAGAAGAAAAAGAAAAGACAACTTAAACTGTAAACGGATATGGAAGAAAATTTGATTTTAGAGGGGCTTCTCTCCATGGTCACGGAACTGAAGGAGAAGCAGGAAGCGCAGGTGACGCCAGCCGGACGCGAGGAAACCCTTTCCCGACTGGAGGCTATAGAACGGGCATTGTCTGAGTTACGCAGGAACCCGGCGGTTCCCGAAAAAGAGTTGCAAGACATCCTGACCCGGCTTGCCGAACTGCGGAAATCAGGACAGGAACAACGGCAATCTTTCGGGGAGGTCAAGAATTATGTAGTAGCCACTTTCGGCTGTCTCAAGGAAATGCTGGAAACAATGAAGCGGTACCATGATGAGCGCATGGCAGAAAAAGAAGAAGTCAAACCCGTACCGTTTTATCAGCGGATTTACAACAAAGTAACTTCTTTGGTACGCCCGAAGCTATTCCTCTTTTCGGCAGGTCTGATTGTCTGTGCCACGTCCCTGTTCCTGAATGTCCGTCTGGCTGAACGGATGGGGCAGTTGCAGGACAACGACATGAAATACCGTTATCTGCTGATGCAGGGACAAGCGGACGGCAATACCCTTGAAAGACTGGAGAATAAGTTCAAGTGGCAGCGGGACGAGCGTTTTATCCGCAACCTGACGGATTCGGTACTAGATTTTGAGGAACGTTGCCGCAGGCAGGCGGAAGCCTTGGAACGGGCAAGGCTGCTTAATGAGCAGGCTGAGCAGTTGAAAAAGGAAGCTGATAGGTTAGGAAATCAGTAAATAGCAAAAAGCCGAGGTGAAGGATAAGTCCCATAACTTCGGCTTTTGAGTTTAATAGTTATACGTAATTCAAACAGACTATTTTTTTTAGACAAGCCTTGACCATCGTCAAGGTTTATATGATATTTTTCACGAAAAAAGAAAAGTGAAATCTTATTGTTAAGATTTTATTTTATATTTGCGCCGCTTAAAAGGAAAACAAATATATGTAGAACAAAAAACTACTTTTTATGGCAACCTTATCAAAAGAAGGCAATATTCAACATAAACTTGGATTTGCCGGGTTACTCATCACATTGGGTATTGTTTTTGGTGACATTGGAACATCGCCACTCTATGTTATGAAAGCCATCATTCATACTGGAGAAGCTCTTGATGAAAATTATGTTTTAGGCGCATTGTCTTGTATCATATGGACGCTTACTCTTCAGACTACGGTGAAATATGTGCTGGTGGCTCTCCGTGCCGACAATAACGGGGAGGGTGGCATACTTGCGCTTTATGCCCTTTTACGCCGCCACAGAAGAAGGTGGATTTACATCATTGCCATTATCGGTGCGAGCACTTTGCTTGCTGATGGTATTATCACTCCAGCCATTACGGTCACAACTGCCATAGAAGGACTTGAAAGTATCAGTCCGCATCTGCCTGTGATTCCTATTACACTGACCATTATTACCATTATATTTTTCGTTCAGCGTTTTGGTACAGAAAATATAGGACGGTCATTTGGCATATTTATGCTACTTTGGTTCCTGCTTCTTGGAATCGCCGGAGCTATCAGTCTGACTTCCTATCCTCAAGTATTCAAGGCATTCAATCCTTACTATGCCATACGGTTATTAGTGGAATCCCCCCACTGGTTTCTGATATTGGGTGCCGTTTTCTTGTGTACCACTGGTGCAGAAGCCTTATACTCTGATTTAGGGCACTGTGGCAGACGAAATATTACGGTCAGTTGGATATTTGTAAAGGTGATGCTTATTCTAAATTATTTGGGGCAAGGAGCGTGGGTATTGCATCATCCGGAAAGTGCAGAAGGTACAGTGAACCCATTTTATTCAATCGTGCCACAAGAAATACTGTTGTTTTCCATAGCAATGGCTACCGGGGCAGCTATTGTTGCGAGCCAAGCTCTAATAAGCGGTTCATTTTCCATATTGAGTGAAGCTATGAACTTGAATTTCTGGCCTCGTATGCGTATTAAGCACCCTACCAACGTAAAAGGTCAGTCATTTATTCCAATGGTAAACCTTGTAATGTATATTGGAGTAATATTTACTATATTGTTGTTTCGAGATTCCACCCACATGGAAGCCGCTTATGGACTTGCCATAACTATTACAATGTTGATGACAACATTGTTGTTGGGATTCTATTTGCATATGCATAACATTCCACGCATTCTATCAATACTGTTTGTCGGCGGATATTGTGTTATTGAAGGTATTTTCCTTGCTGCAAACCTGTCCAAATTTATGGTCGGAGGTTGGTTTACGCTGTTAATAGGTGGATTATTATGTTTTATCATGTTTGTATGGGTAAGTGCCAACAAAATTCGTCGAAAACATATGTCTTCCAAACGGTTAAGTGAATACTACAACATTATTTCTGATATTAAGGCGGACGAAAGCATATCCAAATATGCTTCTAATCTTGTCTATGTGAATCATGCAGACAAAGAAGGTTGTGTGGACGATAAATTGTTGTATTCCATAATTAATAAGCAGCCTAAACGGGCAGATCATTATTGGCTTATTAACCTTGAATTTGTGGATACACCAGACACACTTGAATATAATTGTTCCACATTAATAAAAGGGACATTGTTTAGTATAACCATGCGTATAGGTTTTCGTATAGAACCGCGCGTGAGCCTTTATTTACGACAAGTAGTTGATGACCTTGTTGCGGATGGTGAAGTAGAACTAACAAGCTCTTATCCTTCATTGCATAAGAATGGCATACCGGGTGATTTTCGCTTTATTATTATCCACCGGATATATTATCCTGAAGATTCCCGTAACCGCCGACAAAATTTGCTGATGAGCCTTTATGCCTTAATTAGAAAGATAGGCATTGGAGAACCGAGTGCGTTGGGGCTTGACACATCGGTTGTTGTTGTCGAGCGTGTACCGTTAATTATAGCTAATAGGGCAAAACATATTCGTCGTATAGAGCGGATTAAGCCTGAAAAATGCGATAATGATGCTAATATAGTCTTGGAAGAACAGAATGTATCATAAGTGACTTGCTATAATTATCGTCTGCATTTACGGTTTAGTTCTGTCTTTTGTATATACATCCAAACTAACCTAAACCTATTCTTGTTGGCAGTAATAAACGTGCTGGCGAAAAGAGAAAGAATGGCTTTCCTTCTTTTCGCCAGTAGTGTTTTTTATTGCTAATAGTTTGCAGTTGAAATGAACTTCTTAATTTCCTCTTCAGTGGGAAGTTCTATCATATACTTTTGCACGAAGATGTTCGGGTCTAATCCGACAGTGGCGTATTTTACCAACGTGTCGCCCTTCTCGGTGCAAAGCAGGATGCCGACAGGCGGATTATCATCGGGCTGCATCACTTCCGCCTTGAAGTAGTTAAGGTATAGGTTCAGTTGCGAAGCGTACTCGTGGCGGAATTTGTCTATCTTCAATTCCACGATGACATGGCATTTCAAAATGCGGTGGTAAAACACGAGGTCGGCAAAGAAATAATCCCCGTCTATCAGGATTCTCTTTTGGCGTGCTTCGAAGCAGAACCCATGCCCCATTTCCAACAGGAAGCGTTGCAGGTTGTCCAGAATGGATTGCTCCAAGTCGTTTTCCGTTACCAAAGCACGGTCGTTCAATCCCAAGAACTCCAACGTAACGGGCGTGTTAATAATGTCTTTGGGATGCAATGGCGTGGTTTGCCGCTGCACTAAAGCAGACAAGGCTTCTTTGTTTTTCGACAATCCGCTGCGCTCGTAATAGAGGGAATTGATTTTGCCGCTCCAACTCTTTTACTGACCAACAGCCCCGAATGGCTTCCATTTCGTAGAAAGCACGTTTAATGGGGTTGTCAATGGGAGAAATCGCATTCAGATGAGTGGACGATAGACGACTAAACAACTTTTCAGGTGGGGTTATCCATCTGTTTTGAGCAGATTGAATATATTGAGAAGATTCGGCGGTTATTGACCGCCGAATTTCATCATCGGATTTGGCGGTCAATAACCGCCGAATTGGTTCTGCAAATTCGGCGGACAGTGTGTGCCGAATTTCGCTTCCTGCCAATATGTATTGTGCGATAGGCTCTTTCAGTTGCGGATAAACAAGGTATAGCCGCCGGAACTCACGAAACCTGCGCTCGTTCAGTCCTTTGACATTCAACCGCTGTTCCAGTTTCTTCAACAGTTGTTCGCCGTATGCGGCACGGTCTTCACCGTTTTGCTCAAACTCCACGATATAGCAGCCCATGAGCCAATTGCGGGCAGTCAGGGCGAGGTTTACAGCGTGTGCGGCTTGCGCCTGCAACGTGCTTTGTATCGTGCTGATATGTTTTACTAATGCTTCAAAGTCCATAATTGCAAAGGTAAGTCTTTTATGGTTAAAACTTTAATTCCGGCAGGCTGTTTATCGCCTCCTCTTTCAATTTATCCACCGCACGGGTGTATTTCTCCGTATGTTTCAGTCCGCTATGCCCGAGCAGGCTGGCAACCGTCTTGATGTTCGCCCCATTGTTGAGGATATTCACGGCGAATGAGTGACGGGCGCAATGCCAGCTTATGTGCTTATCTATCCCGGCTCTTTTCACCCAACGCTTGACGGATTTGCAACAACTTTCATAAGAGGGAAGATTAAAAATAAGGACATCCTTATTACCGTTTGTTGGTGGTTCTCCCACAAGCGAAAGAAGCCCGTCATTAAGCGGGATGACAACACCACTATTGGCGGAATGTCCTTTAGTTTTGGTCTGTTCAAACTTCAACAGCTTATTGGAATAGTCTATGTTCCGGTAAGTAAGGTCTTTCACATCACAGAAGCGCAAGCCACAATACAGGCAAAAGATAAACGCACGCCTTACGTTGGGGTTCTCGTTGTCATAATGGCACGCAATCAACCGCTGGATTTCTTCCGGCGAAAGCACGTCCTTGCGTAGTATCTGGCTATCCGCCTTGCAGGTAACGCCTTTGCAGGGGTCTTTCAGCATCACATCGTGGTCAATCGCATAGTGTATAACCTTCTTGAAACGCTGGAAGATGCTTTTAGCCCCTTCGCCCACGCTCCGGGATTGCAGATAAGCTACGAACTGTTCCATCATGTCCTTCGTGATAAGTTCCGGCTTGATGCCGAACTCGTGCATCGGGTAATGCTCCTTCAAAAAGTCCTTGAAACGGCTTAGGGACGATTTGCACCATCCGAATGTCTTTCTTGGTGTAGTCATTGATATAGGCTTGAAAATAATCCAAGAAATTCACGTTCCGGTCTTTTTTCAGGCGATAGCCCAACATACCTTCCTTAAACTCCTGTTCACGTTCGGCACGTATTTTTACAGCAAGCTCCAGTGTTTCCTTGTTCTGCTGGCGTTCCGCAGGGGTACGTGGCTTCTCTATCAGATACAGGCTGAGGTTCTCTTTTCGCCTGTGATGCTTGATAGCGAACTTCGGCTTTCCCCGCATCTTACCGCTTTCATAATACACCTGATTACCGTTTTCATCCAATACAGGCTTTTCCTCTCTACCCAAATAATACTCCAGATACAAACTAATTCTGCCGTCCGACAGCCCCAAGACATTGACAATGCCGCAGCCTATGCAAAATCTATGTCACGGCATTTTGACGTTCCTGTAATGATTGTGGAGACCGGCTATAGCAATGCTGACGAAGTGCGTGCGGAAAAGGTTATGAAAGAGCTGATGGCTCGGATGGTTGATGTCGTCAGTGGCGTGTTTTATTGGGAACCGGAGATATATGGTGGCTGGGACCATACTTATTGGGACGGCTTTTGGCACACCTCTCCGTGTGTCTTTGGCAAGAAGGTGGTAAATAACGGCGCTTTCACAGAAAAAGGCGAGCCGTCTGCGGCACTTCGCGCGCTTACCCGCACAGCATCAGTGGCAGACACGTCCGGCATGATTCACGATATGCGTGATTGAGATTCGGAAAGACGTAGATGTGAAGTCGCGCAATACACATTATATTTATATAGGTGAATTGCTTGTCTTCGCGCTCGTGTCAGATTGATGAAAGACATGTCAGACAGGTAGAGCGGGTTGTGTGATGGACAGTCTTTACTATGCGTTATCATTTCTTTATTGGTTATGAGATTACATGTATTTGGAATAATAATATTGTTTTCTGTTTCAGCGTCAGGGCAATACTGGACAGAGAAAAATCTTAGAGAGTGGAGCTTCAGCCGCGACAAGCGGAGCTGGGAGGAAGTAAGAATCCCTCATGACTGGGCAATAAGCGGTCCTTTCGATAAGAAATGGGATCTTCAGTATGTAGCAATCGAGCAGAACGGAGAGACTGAAAAGTCGGAAAAGAGCGGCCGTTCCGGTGCGCTCCCGTGGATAGGTGACGGTTATTACAGGACGACAGTTGAAATCGGTGACACAACTCTTTTGCACGAACTTGTCTTCGATGGCGCCATGTCCGAGCCTGTGGTATATGTCAACGGCAGGCAGGCAGGCGGATGGGCTTACGGTTACAATGCCTTCCGCATCAAGAATGCTGTGTGGAGAAAGGGCAGAAACGAGATTATGGTTCATCTGAGAAATCTTGAGGAAAGCTCCCGTTGGTATCCAGGAGCCGGACTCTATCGCCCTGTGAGACTGGTGAGTTATGACCGTCAGCATTTTGATGTTTGGGGGACGTTCGTACGCACTGTAGGCATCAACGGCTCACGTGCCAACATTCAGATAAGACAGAAAGTAGAGAACACCGTCCCCGGACTGTCTGCCAGGATACTTGTCTATTCACCTTCGGGTGAGTGTGTTTATTCGAAAGTAACGGAGATGGACGCAGATGGGAACATATGTGTCACGGCAGACATAGCCCATGCTCTTCTATGGAGTCCGGAACAACCGCACCTTTATACGGCTGACGCGCTGCTCTACAACGGTGATAAACTTGTGGATAAAGTCAGCTCTAAGTTCGGCATACGGACGGTCAGTGTGAGCAAGGAAAAGGGTTTTCAGCTGAACGGTGTGACCCGAAAGCTGCAGGGGGTGTGCCTTCATCATGATTTGGGACCTTTGGGCGCGGCGGTCAATAAGGCGGCTATAATCAGACAGGTTAAGCTTATGAAGGATATGGGTGCGGACGCAATCCGTACTGCACACAACATGCCGTCACAGTTACAGATGGATGTTTGCGACTCGTTGGGAATGATGGTGATGGCTGAGAGCTTCGATATGTGGGTTTATCCGAAGTGTAAGAACGGTTATGCACGGTTCTTTAACGATTGGGCAGAACGCGATTTGGAGAATCTTGTTTTGGCGAACCGCAATCATGCCTCGCTCATAATGTACAGCATCGGCAACGAAATTCCGGAACAATGGAGTAAGGAAGGACGGGACATATGCGGGCGTCTGCAACAGATTATACACAATCTGGACGGCTCACGTCCCGTCACTCAGGGAATGGATAATGCGGAGGCGGCTCTGAAAAGCGGTTTCGCACAGGTGCTGGATGTTCCGGGTTTCAACTATCGCGTATACAAGTATGACCGCAATATAATACAGCTCCCCAAAGGATTCCTTCTTGGTTCGGAGACCGCTTCAACCGTCAGCTCGCGTGGAGTCTATAAGTTTCCGGTGGAGTGGGGCAACCGCAAGACTTGGGCAGACGGTCAGTGCAACGGCTATGACACCGAGTGGTGCTCATGGAGCAACCTGCCTGAGGAAGACTTCATCGCAATGGAAGACGCTCCCTACACCATCGGGCAGTTTGTATGGACAGGTTTCGACTATCTGGGAGAGCCCACTCCGTATGACGGATATTGGCCAAGCCGCAGCAGTTATTTCGGCATTGTCGATCTGGCAGGGCTCCCCAAGGACCGGTATTATCTCTACCGGTCGGTATGGAACAGGAAAGACCACACCCTTCATTTGCTTCCTCACTGGAACTGGAAAGGACATGAGGGTGAGAAAATACCTGTGTTCTGTTATACCGATTATCCTGTTGCGGAGCTCTTTGTCAACGGTGTCAGCCAAGGAAAGAGAAGTAAAGACCTTGGCGTGGAAGGCGAATGGAAGAAAGGAAAACCTGCCACACCGGAGGAAGCGGAGGCACGTGCACACCGCTATCGTCTGATGTGGAATGATGTGGTATACACTCCCGGAGAGCTTAAGGTCGTCGCTTATGACGCTAACGGCAACAAGGCGGATGAGAAAACAGTGCTTACAGCAGGTGAGGCAGCTGCCCTGAAGCTGTCTGCTGACCGCACCCGGCTGAGGGCAGACGGTGACGATCTGTGCTTTGTCACGGTGAGTCTTGTTGACAAAGACGGCAATGAGATTCCTACGGCTGACGACAATCTCACGTTCGAGGTGACAGGAGCAGGGCACTACCGGGCGGCTTGCAACGGGGATGCCACGTCGCTTCAGCCGTTCACTAAGCCGGAAATGAGACTTTTCAGCGGTAAGCTGGTCGTTGTGGTACAGGCTTCTGACAGTCCGGGGACAATCATTCTGAATGTCAAGGATGCCGCGAAAGGATTGTCGGGTTCGCTTGCCATCTCTGTAAACTGACATGTCCGTTCCGGCTGTCTGGCACAGGTCCCAATGAAACAATGCCGGTACAGTCCTGTCATGTCTTGCCATCATTTGGCACCAGGACGCCAAATGATGATGCGCGTAATGGCGTCACCTGCTTCTGGCTGATGCCTTTATTAAGAGAAAAATCATTTTCTTGCCGTTTGTTTACATACATATGAGTATCTTTGCACCATCAGAATATCCGCTTGTCCATACTTCCGCGACATGTGTCGGGTGGATATGCGGACGTTCTGCATGGTAAAGATATTTTTTGAAAACTATGTGCGCATGTTCATGATGAGGCTCTCAGCACCCGTGACTCCTTCTCTCTCATGTGACATGTGACATGCAAAACGTGAGTGATATTTATATGCGAGGAATAGATTTCATTGCGATAGACTTTGAGACAGCCACCGGAAGGCGTGCCTCGATATGCGAGGCGGGCATATGCGTGGTGCGTGACGGACGGATAGCGGAGACCCGGTCGTGGCTCGTGCGTCCGCAAGGCAATGTATACAGTTATTGGAACACGCAGATACACGGCATCCGCCCGGACGACACGGAGATGTCGCCTGACTTCCCGGAGGTGTGGACTGAAATATCGGAATATCTTCGCGCGTGCCCTGTCCTTGTGGCTCACAACGCAGCGTTCGACATCAGCTGCATCCGCAGTTCGCTCGAACTGTACGGTCTCGACAAGCCGGACGTAACCTATTACTGCTCGCTCCGCGCAGCCAGAAAGCTTTACGACTTCCGCTGCAACACCCTCGACTATCTCTGCGTACAGTTCGGGATAACGTACGGAAGGCATCATCGGGCAGGTGACGACGCCGAGATGTGCGCGCGTCTGTTTCTCAGAGAGATTAAGGACTCAGGCAGTCCGGAACTTGAAGAAATGGTTTTTTGCAACGGAAAGCTTTGATGCCGTCTTATTCCTATGCCTGTATTCCGCCATGTCTTAATTGTCCCGACAGGAGCGAAAGGCAGTCTGTATGGCGAAGCTACACCGTCCGCAGTATGTGACTCCGTGCGTATCATCCTGCCGTGCGGCAACCTTTCATGCGCGATATATGCCAACGCGTATGACGCGAAGATTAACAGTAAAACGGCATATATAGTATATTTAGCGCATAAAATAGGCTGAAAGTGGGATTTTTAGATTACTTTTGCAACATATTCTTAATATGACCATAATGCGCCGGAATGTCTGAGGCGTGTCTGCTGCGTCTGCTGACGGTGCTGGACGGCATGCTATGCTGTCGGCGGCATGCCTCGCATGAGTCCTGTGAGATGCTTGCCGCAACCGGCGCGACGTCGTGACGCCCGTGTCTCAGAGCCGCAGGATGAGGCTTGACGGGCAGCGCGCGACATCCGGTGGCGTGTCATCCGGCATATGGTTGATGAATGAAAGTACTTTAAAAACGGATTGGGAAATATGACATACCATCTGCTGTATTTTTTCTTGAAGCTCCTGTCGCACATCCCTTTCGGGGTGATGTACGCCATATCAGACGTGTTGTATGTTCTGATATATCATGTGTTCAGGTACAGGCGTGCGGTTGTGCGGAGGAATCTCACGGAGTCTTTCCCTGAGAAAGACGCTCGCGGGATACTTGATATAGAGAAAAGGTTCTACCGTTTCTTTGCGGACAATCTGCTCGAGACATGCAAGATGACCACCATCTCGCGCGAGGAGATGGGGCGGAGGATGCGATTCGTCAACATGGATGAGTTCAATGCCGTGCAGCGTGAGGGTAAGTCCGTCGCGCTGTATATGGGTCATTTCGGCAACTGGGAATGGTGTTCCTCCATGCCTTTGTATTTCGAGAAGACCACCACATCGGCTGAGATATACCATAGGCTGCGCAACAAGAGCGTGGACCGCATCATGATGCGCAACCGTGAACGTATGGGTGCGACGTGTGTGGAGATGCGCAAGACAGCGCGCTACATCAACGAACAGGCGCGCGCCGGCAGCATATGCGTAGTCGGTTTTATAGCCGACCAGTCGCCGAGGAAACGCGACTCGCGTCATTTCCTGCATTTCCTCAATCATGAAGTGCCCGTTCTTGTGGGTACGGAGAAGATAGCCAAGCATTACGGATTTGAGGCTTGGTTTCTCCGTGTGAGGCGTGTGAGGCGCGGTTATTACGAGGCTGAGTATGTGAGGATGCACGATGCCCCCTCGTCGTTGCCCGATTTCGAGCTCACAGCCATCTATTTCCGCATGCTCGAGGATGCCATACGCAGGCAGCCTGAGCTTTATCTGTGGACGCACCGGCGTTTCAAGCATGCCAGAAAGCAGGCGGGATGATAGTATAAAACAAAAGAAACATAAACAGGAATTCTATAGTGTCATGGATATAGACTTTGTTATAACGTGGGTTGATATGAACGACCCGAAGTGGCAGGCGGACTTTTCGAAGTATTCCGGGAGGAAGGAAAACACTAAGAACGGGGTGTCGGAGGCACGCTTCCGCGACAATGGCTTCCTCCGCTACTGGTTCCGCGGTGTGGAGAAGTTCGCGCCTTGGGTGCGCAGGATACACTTCGTCACAAGCGGTCAGAAGCCAGAGTGGCTCGACGAAAGCAACCCTAAGATAAATCTGGTGAACCATAAGGATTACATACCGGAGGAATTCCTGCCCACATACAACTCCGTTGTCATAGAGCGGTATATACACCGCATACCCGGTCTGGCAGACCATTTCGTCTATTTCAACGACGATTTCTATATCATAAACACCATCGCTACGACCCGCTTCTTCAGGAACGGCATGCCATGCGACATAGCCGCCTTCCTCTACAATCCGTCGTGGTCGCAGTGGTATAAGAGGATAAAGAACAACTTGAAGATAATAAACCGTCATTTCGACAAGCGTGAGGTGATGAGGCGCGACCGCGACAAGTGGTTTCATAAGAGCTATGGCTCGAAGGCGCGCTGGAACTATCTGCTGAAGCCTTACGGCAAGTTCATCACCCTGCGCACGCCCCACAACGCCCAGCCTTACCTGAAAAGCACTTTCGAGGAAGTGTGGGCTGTAGCCGGAAAGGAGCTTACCGAGACGTCTGTCAACAGGTTCCGCGCACTCAACGACCTTACTCCCGAGCTGTTCAGGACATGGCAGATATGCCGCGGAAACTTCGAACCGTACAACACTTACAGCGATACGAAGATGTTTCCGCTCATGGTCAGACCCCGGCAGGCGGTAAGGGCGATATACAATCAGTCCTATTCGCTGATATGTCTCAACGACAATGTGCACATACGTAACTACGACCGGGTGATGGCAGACATACGTGCCGCGTTTGAAAGCATACTCCCGGAGAAGTCGGGCTTCGAACGCTGAGATGACCGTTTAACCTTAACAGACACTTGCTTATGAATAAGGTGATGGCTGAGATAGTCGCCGGAATGATTCCGCACAAGATGACAAGGAACAGGTGGCGGGGCATATTGCGCTTCGGACTTCTGAATGCCGTAAGGCTGAAATGGCGTCTGAGGCACGACCACACGCAGCCACAGTATTATCTGGCGGTGTGCGCCATAGCCAAGGACGAGGGTCCTTATTTCAAAGAATGGATTGAATGGCACCGCAGCCGGGGCGTGGACAAGTTCTATATCTATGACAACGAGAGCACAGACTGCACCAGGGCGGTGCTGGAGGAGTATGTCAGGGAGGGACTGGTGGAGTATATCCCCTTTCCGGGATACAGGCGTCAGCTCGCCGCTTACGACGACTGCCTGAGGAGACACCGCTTTGACGCGCGGTGGATAGCCTTTATCGATCTGGACGAGTTCATCGTTCCGGTGAAAGACCGTACCATTCCTGAGTTCCTCAGAAGGTTCGAGGCGTTCCCGGCGGTAGAGATAAACTGGCTCGTCTACGGCAGCGGCGGAGCCAAGAAGAGGCTGCCCGGCACGATGATGGAGCGGTTCAGACGCCACTCGCAGCCGTCCCATGTGCTTAACAGACACGTGAAAAGCATTGTCAATCCGCGCCGTGTGTTCAACATGATAGGCTGTCATGAGGCGGCGCGCATATCAGGCTGTGCAGCCGACTCGCACGGCAATCCCATTAAAAAGAACTTCCGCGAGCGCGAGCCGCAGCAGGACGTGATACGCATCAACCACTATGCCGTGAGGTCGTATGAGGAGTTTCTGGAGAAGCAGGCGCGCGGCAGGGCGAGCGGAACCAACAGAAACGTGCCGTCAAGATACTTCAAGGTGTATGACCTCAACGACATTGAGGACGACTGAGACTTATTTCTCGAACCTCGATTTCTCCGGAAACCGCCTTTCAAGCCATGCTTTCTCCCTCTCGCGGTCTGCGTCCCCGGCATACTGCGAGTCGTTCATGCAGAACAGCATGGGGTTGTATCGCTCCAGCTTGGCGTAATGGCTCTCGTTCTGTATGTGCAGTCTGAACGACGTCCGCTGCCCCACATAGTGCAGATGGGCGCGCTTCTCAGCCAGCGCGACGTAGGCGAACAGGTTGCGCTGTATGTCGTTCGCGCTTCTCACATGGTTGGTGAGCGTCGGCTCTATCTCCTTTCTGAACATCCGCTCCACGTGTTGGCAGTCGCTTTTCAGGTATGCGTCAATGTTGTGATGGGTCTTTCCGCCGTAATATTTCCCGTATTTCCTCTCCACAAGTTCAGCCGCGTTGCGTATTATCTGTATGTAGTTGCTCAGCTTCTTGCCCTGCACCTTCTCCTTATACCATAGTGTGAACTTCCTGAACGGTCTGCGGTTGAATCTTATTATGGGCAGTCCGTCTTCGGCGAAAAACGTTTCGGGCGTCACCGGACGGTTTATGAACATGTCGTCGTTGGCAAAGAGGAAATGCTCGGCAAGTCCCGGAATGTCGCATATGAAATGTTCTATCACCGTGGCGTTGAAGCACGGGCGGCTCACGGCAGGCATTATCTCCGAATGGTCCACAATCCTTATCTTCGGGTCAGACGTGTCGAGCCATGCCGGAGTCTGGTTGTCTGTCACGATGAAAATACGGTGTATCCACGGAGCGTATTTCTCTATCGAGCGCAGACTGTACTTCAGTTCGTCGTTGTCGGCATACCGTCCCTTGCAGTCGGTAGCCGATTTCGCCTCCATCTTTCCCACGCAGGCGTTGTGCTTCGCCAGCCATTCAGGGTCGTTTCCGTCGACCCACAGATATACTAAGTCTATGTCCATCGTTTCGTGCGCCATATGTCCTGTTGTCTTATTTTTCGAATTCCGATTTGTCGGGGAAGCGTTTCTCCAGATAGGCTTTCTCCATCATGCGGTCCTCATCCGTAGCATATTCGGAGTCGTTCATGCAGAACAGCATCGGATTGCGTTCCTCAAACCTTCTGTAATGATGATGTTTGTGAATCATGACAAGCATCGATTCCTTGTCCGTAACATATCTCAGCTCGCCCCGTCCCTCCGCCAGTGCCACGTAGGAGAACACGATGTTCTGCACGTCGTCGTTGCTGCGCATGTGGTTTTTGTTGTTGGCGAGAAACTCGTCGCGCATTATCTCCTCCGCCACCTGCCTGCACACGCTCTTCGAGAGAGCGTTTATGTTGTGGTGGGGCATGCCCGTGTAGTATTTTCCGAGCTTCTCGTCCACAAGCCGCGAGGCGCGTTCCACCGTCTTGCTGTAGTTCTTCAGCGGTTTTCTGCGTATCTTCTCCCGCCAGAACCACCGCAGTTTTCTCAGCGGCTTGCGTTTCAGTCTGATGATGGGGTAGCCCTCACTGTTGAAAAAACAGTCTGGAGTCACCTCCCTGTTTATAAAAGTGTCGTCGTTGCCCATGAGGAAACGCTCCGACAGTCCCGGTATTCTGTACACATAATGTCCTATGAGGCATGAGTTGAAACACGGCAGACTCTCTTCCGGCAATATCTCCTTGTGGTCCACTATCCGCACCTTGGGGTTTGACGTGTCCAGCCATTCCGGCACCTGATTGTCCGTCACTATGAATATCCTGTGTATCCACGGAGCGTACATGGCTACCGAGCGCAGACTGTATCTCAGTTCGTCGTTGTTGGCGTAGCGTCCTTTGCAGTTCTTCTCGTCGGTCGCCTTCACATTGCCGATGAAGGCGTTGCGCTTTGCCTGCCATGCCGGGTCGTTGCCGTCCACCCAGAAGTATACGAGGTCAATATCTTGATTTTTATTTTCCATATCGTATTCATTGTATTGTTGCCGGATAATCTCCTTATGTCAGTTCTTCCTTGCCGGAGGCTCCGCCGTGGCTCTTTCCCGTGCCCGCGTGGCTTTGCCTGCGGTCTGTCCGCCGCTCATCGTCCTGCGCGCCGGGCTTCTTCGCTGAGTCTGTCGCCTATTTCCGGAAACCTCTCCATTATGGCTTTCAGCGCGGCGGCGTTCCTGTCGGTGCCTGTCTTGTAGTTCATTGTTTTCAGCGACAGCTCCTTCGGCTTCTTCAGTCCCTTGGGCTTGTTGTGTCCGAAGGGCACCGGCACCACGTACGTACCGTTAGCCACGCCCGCCGCCCAGAACCATATGTCGTCGGTGGTGGGTGCCAGTCGTGTGAACAGCTCTTCGTCGAGCATGTCCTTTTTAAGGGCTCCCGGCGGATAGAGCACACCTCCCACACCCGTCTGTATGTTTCTGTAGCTGCGGTGTATGCGCTTTGTCAGGAAGTCATACCAGCGGTATTTTGTCCACGTGCGGTAGGGCATGCCCGGCTTCATCAGCTTTGCGCGGTGGGCGATGACAGCCTCCGGCAGCTCGTCATGCAGCCTGAGCAGGTCGCGAAGCATGTTGGGGTGGTACGCCACATCGTCGTCTATGGTCACAATCACGGCGTCGGGGAAGTCTCTCAGTGCCGGGATGAGCTTCCTGTACGACCTTATGTCCGTGTCGTAGTTTCTTATCTCGAATACCGGGTTCTGCTCCGACATCCTTGTCAGTTCCGCAGGAATGCCTTCCGTGCCGAACTGTGCGAATGTGAGATACAGCACAATCCTGTCCGGCGTCACCGAGCCGTTGATGACAGACTGTATGGCTTTCGCCGCATAGGGCGCCGCTGCCGGGAATGAGGTCAGCGACACCACGACCTGTTGCTTGGACATGTTCGGGCGTGTGTTCATATTGCTGTGCGTTGTTTTGTCTTCATCCTGCCTCCCGCCGCGCGGCGCAGTCATATGCCTGTCGTGCCGCCTTGGGATGCGGAAGTTCAGCATACAAAATTAGAAAAAAAAACGGTAAATGTCAACACTCGCCCAAAATAATGCTTACGTTCCCCGTTTTTTGTTTTTCGATACATGTATGCCGCTCCCTCCGCCCCGCCGCATGCCAAATATATTTCCCCCATTGCCATGTCGCTTGTTCCTAAAAGTAGAGACGCAAAATCTTGCGTCTCCCGAGCAACAAACACACCCAGCATCAGCGCGTCATGCCTGTCCCTCCTTGCGCATACCTCCTCGTGAGACGCAAGATTTTGCGTCTCTACAGGGCTGACGCCATATAATAAAACAAGGATAATGGTTATTTTATGCATGTTTTTATGCGATATTCGGCTTAAAACAATTACCTTTGCGTGTCACGGTGAGCCGACTGCCATACATGCGGAAGCCTGTAGGGTTACGCATAAACATACCGTTGCATAACCGTTGATACCGCGACAATGACCTGATAACTTATTTATTAACTTAAAACAAAACACTGACCAATCCATGCAAGACATGTTTCATGACAAATACAGGGTCAGCTCCACGCGAGTGGACTGGACGGATTATGAATGCGGAATATACTTCATAACGATATGCACAGCCGGAAAGAAGCACTGTTTCGGTGAGGTGGAGGACGACATCGAGCCACGGATGGTGTTGTCAGAGTTAGGAAAGCATCTCGAGGAATGCTGGTATGACATGCCCCTTCATTTCCCATTAGTAGAGCCGGGACCTTTCGTCGTCATGCCGAACCATTTGCATGGCGTTGTCATTATGAACGATGACAACACCGCGACGCACGATTTCACAACGCAGCAAAGCAACGTCTTCGGTCCGCAGTCGCGCAACCTTGCATCCGTGGTACGCGGTCTGAAGGTGGGTGTAACCAAATATGCGAGGCAGCACGGCATACCTTTCGCATGGCAACCACGTTATTTTGAACATATAGTCCGTAACCAAAAGGATTTGAACAGGATAACGCTTTACATTGAACATAACGTTACGGTGTGGGCGATGAAGGGTGAGGAGTATGAGGAGTCATGGATGGAGAATGTGGCGTTACGGTGAATATGTGAAGCGGTATCATTGTCTATGACATTCAACATGTGATATATCCGAATTAAATAATGGTGGCGCCAGCCCAGTAGAGACGCAAAATCTTGCGTCTCCCGAGCAACAAACGCACCCACCGTCAGCACATTATGGTTATCCCTCTTTGTACTTACCTCCTCGTGAGACGCAAGATTTTGCGTCTCTACAAGGCTGTTGCCATTGAGGGGATGGTGCGGGAACTGCTGTGCGGGAACCGTTTGTGAACTTGGCATCGTGATTTCGTTATAGCTATCTCACGTATTAACGGTTCGTCCAAACCCTTCTGCCGAAAACGGTGCGGCGTAACTGTGACGGCATCGCAGCATAAATGCATAAACATGCATAATGCATGGGTGTGCGATGAATAAATATTCACGCCAACTCCGAATAGGGCGCGTATTTGTCCGTCGTGCCTCCTCCGGGCGCAAATACGCGATTCTCGCGGACTTTACGCAATGTCTTGTCACACAACGCTTTACACTTTTCTGCTGTTTGTTATCTCCTTTCCTGCGCTGCCGAACGGGCTTTTTCGCCTTGCGGAAAAGCCCGTTTCATGTCGCGATATGGTACGTCCGGCACCGCCACACGGGCAATCTGGCAATGCGGAAAAGCCTTTTTCGTCCTCCGTCGTCACATTTTTCCCCGCCCGTCAGCCCTAAAACACCTCCCCGACACCCCTTTTTCCGCTCCTTAACCCACATTTCCCACCATATCCGTTCCTCTTTCCCCATTTCCCGTTGCCAATATTTTTTACTCCTTAAAACGCATAAATATACGTTTCTTCAGTGCATACCGGTACCGTCATAACTTCTCCGCCGTCCCCCGTCGTCACATCTTTTCCCGCTCGTCAGCCCTAAAACGCCTTCACGACACCCCTTTTCCTGCTCCTTAACCCACATTTTCCACCATATCCGTTCCTCTTTCCCCATTTCCCGTTGCCAAACCTTTTTTACTCCCGAAAACGTATAAACATCCATTCCCTCACCCTCTCATCTACTCACCCTCTCACCTTATTATATATTTTTCCCTCCTTTCCCGTCCCGTCCTTTCCCTTTTTTACCTCTTTAATTTTTACCCTTTTACTTTTAAAAAATCTTTTTTTCCCCTTTACTCTTTTTCCTTTTCCGGCTTCTTATAACTCCTTTTCATCCTTTTAATTCTCTTTTTTTTCCTTTACCGTTTTACCTTTTTACTCTTTTAATTTTTATATTTTCCCCTTCCTGTTCTTTCTCTCTAATTGTTAAAAAATACCTTTTCAGTGTTATTTTTATCCCCATTTCTTTGTTTTGTTTTCATAAAAGTATTAACTTTGCAGAGGTTTAGTTGAAATACGGCACGTTCCTCCCGATATGGAGGTACTACTATATTATTGTTGAATGTATTACTGAATATAACAAGTACAACATTAAAAAAACAGATTACGGAAAGAAGACATAAATCTTAATCAAGCTATTTTCTTTTACTCTACAGCGCATGCCGCAAACATATCCGGCTGCATACAGGCACACACATGGTGATGGTTAAGGTGTGCATCACTTTGAACAAGTGAAATTATAATATATAAATTAACGCATGATGAAAAAATTTAGACTTTTAGTTTTGGCGTTTGCCGCTATATTGGCGGGAACGCAGAATGGCGTGGCACAGGATTGGCCTGGACACACGCCTGACGATCTTTTGAATAAGACTGGTGAAGATGCCGAGGTGTATCTTTGGAATGTCGGCACTGGTCAGTTCCTTTATTCTGGCGGACTGTGGGGAACACAGGCCATAACATATGACACAGGAACACCTTTTACTGTAAAAAGTCCTGTTAATGGTCATGAACCCGGTTGGTGGGATTCTTCTTTTTACTGTTCGCTTGAGAGTCCGTTTCAGGCAAACAATCAAGCTACTTATCTGAGTCTTACAGACGGAACTGATGCTTCGTCAAAACATGACGACGGTATCTGGTTTGTTGATAGAAACACTTCGCAAGCAACTACAGTAAATCAAACAACATCAAACAACAGTAGACTTGCTTACATTAAGACTACGTCCCGTTAGCTCAGGAAGTAAAACTTATAATATATGCTCAGAGCCATCAGGAGGCGGTTTTAGGGGTCAAAGTGTCTATATGGTTGCAACAGGAAGAAATGGAGTGGTATCCAGTTCAACTACAAGAGATACTTCCGATCCCAATGCACAATGGATTCTTGTTACGTTGGCAGAGATTCGTGCAAACTTCTCAAATGGTACTGCTGATGCAGCTGATGCAAGACGCCTTGATGCCACATACATCCTATACGACCAGAATTTCATGAGAAATAATACTGACATAACAAATTGGCATTATGGAGATGTAAGTGCATTCAGCAGTAATCATCTTAAGAATGATTACTCAGACCTTAATTACGACGAATTTAAGAACAAGAAGTTGCTTCCTACAAATAATTCACTTAATTATTATGTAGGTTACGGTTATCATCCTAATGACGCAAGCTACGAAAATCTGTATCGGGATGATGATGTCACAGCACTTGTTGAAGGCGAATCTCACGCCAAACTGTATGGTCAATACTATACAGCGAACATAAAAGGTACAGGAACTATATGGCAGCTTGTACGTACACAGGTGAAATACAAGGGATGGTATGTCTTGAGCTGTAACGGCTTCACAACAGACAATAAAAATAATGTTGAAATGTTCGCTACAACATACAAGGACGCAAATCTTACACAGCAGATAAAAGAGGTAACAACAACATTCTCAACAGTAACCGCAACAGACGATGTTCCTGAGACTTATGTTGAGGCTGGCAGGCTGCTTCAGGATGGAACAACTCAAAAACAGTTGCGCATATATATAGACCCGACGGAGAGTGCCCCTTATCTGGTTATAGGCATAAGGGTAAAAAGCGGTGCTGCATCTGACACATGGACATGCGTTGACAATTTCATGTTGCAATACGTAGGTGACCCGAATGAATACATATTGCTCGATGAAGGAAGAAGCGATCTTGAATATATCAACAGTCAGTTAGACAGCCAAAAGTCTTATATGCTCTGTCTTAAGCGCTCTTTCGTAAACGATGGATGGAACTCACTCATACTCCCGGTTAATCTTACTGCTGGTCAGTTGAAATACGCTTTCGGTGGAAGTGTAAAACTGTCAGTAAAAGACGAATCTCCTTCAGATAATGATAACGTAATCAGGTTCGAGTCTGTAGACTTAAGTAACAAAGGAGATAACGAAGTTGTTTTGACTGCTGGTGTTCCTTACATCATCAAACCGTCTTATCTGCGCCTTGGTACAGAGCTGGACGGACAGGTACTCGAGATAAGAGGAATGGATGGTCAGGCAAATAACACGGTAACACTTGATAAAGACACTTACATAACTATAGCTCAGGTTACTCTTAATAATAAGGTTGTAGACGATTTTGTTAAGATTGGTCCATTCAGTTGCGGAGACGCTGGACAGATGAATTTCATGGGTACATATACAAAACAAGACGCTGCTATTGTAAAGGATTCTTATCTGCTTAGCGGTGGAGAATGGTATCATACAAATGTTACGCTTAATTCTGTCAAGGGCTTCCGTACATGGCTCGCACCCGCAAACGGACAGAGCACAAATGGTCTGATATTCGCAGTAGACGGTGTGATAGAAGGTGAACTCACTGACATTGACGGAATAGAGGCTGAGACTGGCGTTGCAGCAGACGGCAAAGTATACAACCTTAACGGTCAGGCTGTAAATAATAATGGCTCTCTTGATGGTCTGCCCAAAGGTATATACATTGTGAATGGTAAGAAATATGTTGTAAAATAACAAACATTAGAATTATGAAAAAGAACTATATAAAGCCGGTATCTGAGCTTATCGTAATGAAAAGTGAAGGACTCATGCTCATCAACAGCATTGACAACACAGGACGAGACGGTGCTGACGGAGAAAAGCAAACCGGCATACATGAAAATTATGATAGTACTCTTGATGCAGGTTCCAAGGAAAACAACATGTGGGACAACAGCTATAACGTTTGGGAATGATAGCCGGAACAACAGACATAAGACTGCCGCGTAAGGTCACGCCCTGCATGAGGAGCAACACTCCCCAACGTAGCAGCGACTTATGACATACATCACGACAAGCAGGTACTATGGCAACATAGTGCTTGCTTGTCGTCTTTTTATGAGTACCTGAATCAATCTTTATTTTTTCCATACACAGCAAACAATACAATAATTATTAACTGACAAAACAAAAAAAAGAACGTTATGAAAAGAGAACTTTATCAGAAACCGGCGGTTTCTGTTATCTCATTGGAGGCAGCGGGTCCGTTCATGCAGGATAGCTCCGGCAACGGTAAGATGCCAGACTTAAATCTTACAGACTCTAAAGAGGAAACGCCTGTGTCGGCAGACTCTAAGGAGTACAACGTCTGGGACAGCAATTGGTAGAACAGGACAAACAGAAGCAAACGACTATGAGATTAAAGACTTTATTACTTACACTGCTTCCTGCCGCTGCGTCAATGGCACAGCCTGCCGCTCAGAAGCCTGCGGACGGACAGACCTATTATGTTTACAATCTGGGCAGCGCAGGCTATCTGCATGACAGCAACAGCGCAATCACGCTGTCGGGCAGCGGTACTGCGGTGACGCTTACCAAGGCGGACGACACTGCCGGGACATTCTTCATGACCGCAGCGGGCGGTCGCCTGTCTGCAACCCCGTTCGAAGGGATAAGCACCGACGGCAGCGGCGCATACGACCAGTGGCTCTTCACCCCTGTTGAAGGCACTGACGGGGTTTACAACATTTCCTATTGCATGAGGGAAGCCAACATCTTCCCGTTCCTCTACGCTGACGCGACAGCCCCGTCGGGCAGCGGACTCAAGATGCAGCCTTACCTTCCGGCAGACAGCCATACGGCTGGTCAGTGGATATTTGTAGCCGAGAGCGACTACACCGAAAACACTGTCGTGCTCGACGAGACATCCGAAAGCTACAGCGCGGCAGCCGGTTCCGACATGACCGTGATACTCAAACGTACATTCAGCCCGGGATGCTGGAACACATTCTGTGTGCCGTTCGACATAGACAAGGCACAGCTTCATGCGGCTTTCGGCACCGACGTGCGTCTGGCGGAATTTACGGGTTGCGAAGGCACACAGCTCTTGTTCACTCTTTCCGACAAGGCGGAAGCCGGTAAACCTTACTTTATTTATATAGGCAATTCGCACAATACTCCGGATGACGGATATGTGTTCACTGGCGTCAATTATCTTGCCGACAAGCCGATTGACGTCACACACGGCATCGCTACATTCACCGGCTGCTTCTCATCAATCACAGCTCCTGCCGGTTCTTACGTCATCAGCAAGAATGTTCTTTATCATACTCAGAGCGAGATGACGGTCAAGGGATTCCGTGGTGTGATTTTCACGTCGGATGCGTCGGGCAAGCTCAACGGCTGGTCTATTGATGACGTGACTGACGGCATAGACCTCATGCCTGCCGATACAGACAATGCCGACGGACAGGTATACACCATCGACGGACAGAAAATGCGCGACAGCGCGTCCGACACCGACGGTATGCCGGGCGGAGTATATGTAGTGAAAGGAAAGAAGATTGTCATAAAATAAAGTAAAAGAACAAATGAAAAAGATATATCAGATATTGCTCATGGTTCTGCTCGGCATATGTTGTGCAGGCAATGTGTCTGCCGAAGCCGCAAAGAATATGCTGTGGAGCAGCTACTCACCTAACGGCAGCGCATTCAGCAAGACCGTGTCGTCTGTCGACTTGACCAGACAGACCATACGCGCGGAGATTGATTTGTCTTCGTGTAAATACACTAATGAGGGTATCCTCTCCATCGGCGGCGACATCAGCGTGTGGTATGGCAGCCACAACATACACCTTTATTATACTCCGTCGAGCCGCCGGTTGCAGCTCAACTGGGTGAACATGCAGCAGACGAGCGTGCAGAGCGACTACACGCTGAGCAGCACCGACCTCACCGTGGAGCTCGACAAGGAGGGTCTGCACATCAACGGCGAGCTCATGGCAAGCTATACTGCGGATGCCATGCGGGAGCTTTACGCCCTCGGCTCGCTCACTGTGGGAAGCCTTGAAGGCAACACCCGCAGCTGGGCTACATATAAAGAGGTGAGCGTGATTACTCCCGACGAGAGCGGAGATGGCGGAGGTACGACCGGTGACGGAACGCCTGCGGTGGGCGAAAAGTACTATATCAGCGTGGCAGGCAACCCTAACAGCGTGTTTACGGTGAACTCCACGGCTAACGACGCGCCCATCCTTGTGGAGTCGCTCGCCAACACCACCAACCAGCAGTGGCGTCTGGAGTATGAGGAGACGGCGTCAGAATACAGCTACAGACTCGTGAACGAATATTCAGGCAAGGCTCTCGACATGGCGTGCGACGGCGGAACGAAACCACCGTTGCAGTGGCAGGTGGAGAAGGGAAACGCCAACCAGCTGTTCAGCTTCGAGCCCCAGGACAACGGAAGCTATAAGATTTGCGTCAGCTTCAACGGCGTTCCTTATTATCTTACGGTCACTGACGGTTCGCCGGTGAGCACTACAAGTCAGGACAATGCGGTGTCGTATGTGTTCACAAAAGCCGAGGGCGGAAGCGAACCTCCCATACAGGAGGATCGCATATTCAACGTTTCGTTCATCTCCGACCAGCAGAAGCTGGGCGACTATAAGGAAGATGCGCACGCCACATTCATTCCTTATGCCTCTACGGCGGACATGAACGCCGACCCGTTCTACAACACTCCGTGGCTCACACCGGAGAAGGCGATGACTCTCAACCTCAACGGCACGTGGAAGTTCCGCTTTGTTCCGGGCACAAGTAGCGGTCCCGGATCAAGCGAGTTCTATGCCGCTGGCTTGGACGACTCCAATTGGGACACCATCACTGTGCCCCTTTCATGGGAGATGGCAGGCTTCGGCACACCGGTATATACCAACGTGGGCTATCCGTTCAACAACGAGCCTCCCTACGCCCGCAGAGGTCTGACCCAGTATGGTGTTGAGGACCACAATGCCACAGGCTTCTACCGCCGTTCCTTCACCTTGCCAGAGGATTGGGGAGACAAGCGCGTCTTCCTCCACTTCGACGGTGTTTACAGTGCTGCGGCGGTATGGGTCAACGGACGGTATGTAGGCTACAGCGAGGGTGCTAACACCGACGCTGAGTTCGACATCACCGGTTTTGTCACCCAGGACGGTGAGAACCAGCTCTCCGTACGTGTCTACCGCTGGTGCGACGGTTCCTATCTTGAAGGACAGGACATGTGGCATCTGGCTGGAATACACCGTGACGTGTATCTTGTGGCGACTCCCAAGACATTCGTACGCGACCATTACATCACCGCGACAGACATGAACACCGCCGCCACACAGGCTACGCTGAACGTCGCTCTGGAGATTGACAACCGCGACGGAGAGGCAGCCGAGAAACAGATAGAGGTGCAGCTGCTCGATGCCGACGGCTCGGAGGTGGCACGCATGTCGCAGAACGTGAGCATGGCTGAGGGCGAGACTGCAAAGAACATCACGCTCAGCAGCCGTCAGTTATCCGGTCTCACGCCGTGGAACGCTGAGAAACCGCATCTCTACACTGTGGTTGTGCGCCAGAGCAATGCCACCGGAGGCGAGGAGATGGTGTTCTCCACAAAATACGGATTCCGCAACATCGAGCAGAGAGGAACGCTTGTATACATCAACGGACAGCGCGTGTTCTTCAAGGGAGTGAACACTCAGGACACCCATCCGGAGAAGGGACGCGCCATAGATGTGCCGACAATGCTGAAGGACATAACGCTCATGAAGCAGTCGAACGTCAACACCGTGCGCACCAGCCACTACCCGCGCCAGCCCAAGATGTACGCCATGTTCGACTACTACGGGCTTTACTGCATGGACGAGGCTGACGTTGAGTGCCACTACAATCAGGGACTTACAAGCAACACATCGTGGTCTTCGATGTTCGTCGACCGCAATGTGCGCATGGTGTTGCGCGACCGCAACCACCCGAGCGTCATATTCTGGTCCACCGGAAACGAGTGCGGCAACGGCAGCAACCTGCGCGACGCATATGAGGCGATAAAGAGACTGGACGACCGTATGGTGCATTATGAGGCGGGAAGTGCCACAAGCGGCTACTCCGATATGTTCTCAAACATGTATCCCACAGTATCGCAGGTGAGCGGCTATTCGAGCGGAAACAACGGCATGCCTTACTTCATCTGCGAGTATGCGCACGCCATGGGACAGGCTGTGGGCAACCTTCAGGAATACTGGGACGTGATAGAGAGCAGCACGGGAATCATCGGCGGATGCATCTGGGACTGGGTAGACACATCCATATACGACCCGCAGAAGCTGCTCGCAGGGCAGAAGCAGGACGACCGCGGATTCCATTACTTCACGTCGGGATACGACTACAACAGTCCGAGCGGTATAGACTTCGGATTCCAGGGCAACTTCATGAACAACGGAATAATAACAACCGACCGTGCCCGCACGGCAAAACTTGCCGAGGTGAAGAAGGTTTATCAGTATGCGGACTTCGAGAGTCTGGACGGCAAGACGCTCACCGTGAAGAACAAGTACAACTTCACCGACCTGAGCGAGTTCGACCTTACATACACCGTTCTGCATGACGGACGGCTCGTGGAGAACGGTTCCACACCGATGACTGCCGTCGCTCCGGGTCAGACAGGAACGGTAGAGGTGCCTTACACCACAGATTGCGACTCTGAAGGAGAGTACACCATAATGGTGGGACTGAGTCTTCGGGACGACGCTTCATGGGCTGACGCGGGCTACACTCCGGCAGAAGAGCAGTTCATACTTAAAGAACGCGCCGACAAACTGCCTGATGTCACCGGCGGAGGAAGCGTCACTTCGGGCAACAACACCGTGAGCGGAACGACCGCCGACGGCAAGACGTTCGAGATAAGATTCGGAAGTGACGGACAGATGAGCTCATGGACATTCGACGGACAGCAGCTCATCGCAGCCGGACCCGACTTCAACTGCTTCCGCGACATAGACAACGACCGCAGCAGCGACCTGCAGTCCATGGCGCTCAGTCAATGGACAAGCCACCGCATAACAAAGTCTTTTGGCAAGGACGGAGACAATGTCACCATGACACAGAGCGGCAGCGGCTCCATATGCAACTACACCATAGCCTATACGTTCTATCCTTCAGGTGTGGTGGACATGCGTGTCACGCTCTCGCCTCAGCGCGCCGCACGCCGTCTGGGCATCGGTATGGAGTTCGCTGACGGCTTCGAGGGAGTGGAGTATTACGCCAAAGGACCGTGGTCAAACTATGTGGACAGGCAGACCGGCTCATACCTCGGACGCTACGCCACTACTGTAGACAACATGTTTGAGGAACTCACCCATCCGCAGACAATGGGCGACCATCAGGCTCTGCGCGACCTTACGCTAACCAATCCGCAGACAGGAACGACGCTCAAGGTGGAGACTCTGGGCACCGTGGCGTTCTCTCTCTCACACTATGATGAGGCTCAGTGGGGCGATGCGGGCGATACAATGTGGAGCACAGTGCTCCATCCGTACGACCTGACCCGCTCAGACAAGGTGTTCGCCCACTTCGACTACTGGCAGCGCGGACTCGGAAACAACAGCTGTGCAGGCGATGTCTGCCTGCCGGAATATGAGTGCCCCACAAGCGGAAGCTACACCTACACGCTGCGGTTCACTCCCGACACCGTGAACAAATGACATTCACCCAATACTTGTCCGGCAGCGGCTGGCAATTATTTTGGTTAAATAGTTTATTTCGGACCGCCCGTGCGCTTGATGCGTACGGGCGTTTTTACAATAAAACGTGCGGTTTCACGTTACATATAAAAACCTGTAACTGATATGAGAATCCATTACATCATCCGACCTTTGGCACTGTTCTGCATCATGCTTTACACCGTCAGTGCCGTCTCCAGTGACAAATACAGATGGACAGACGAACTTGTTCTGCTCCGCGCCATCGACCGTCTGCCCGAATATCGGGACGGTTGCCATGTCGAACAGTTCTCCAGCTACGACCGCACATGGGGCAACGACGACGGCTTTTCGGGCAAATACTCCTACCTGCGCAAGGAAAACGGAGGACTCGTAATAGCCGAGATGGAGGGCGCGGGAGTGATAAACCGCATATGGACACCCACTCCCAACGACAACATGCTCAGCTTCTACTTCGACGGGAAGAGCGAACCGGGACTGCGCATCCGTTTCTCCGACCTCTTCTCCGGCAAGGTTTTTCCATTCGTCAGTCCTCTGTGCGGCAACGAGGTGGGCGGCTTCTACTGCTATCTGCCCATCACCTACGCCCGGTCGTGTAAGATTGTGATGGAGGGCGAGGGCTTGCAGTTCATACAGATACAATACCGCCGCCTGCCCGGCATGAAGGTGGAGACCTACGACGGCACGTTCACCGATGCCGACAGAACGCTGCTCGACGAGGTGTGCCGCGCCTGGTCTGCCGCCCGTCCCGATGCCATGGCTTTCGCGCATGGACGTTCCTCCGGAGCAGCGGTGAGCGAGAAGACCGTCACTCTCAGCCCCGGTGACGGGGAGGTGGTCTTCGAGAGCGGTTCGCCGGGACGCATCACGGGAATAGAGCTCGACGGCGGCAACGCCTTTGAGGGCAATGACAGGAACGTCATACTCACCGCCAGATGGGACAATGACAGTACCGATGCCATATGCGCGCCCGTCGCCGACTTCTTCGGCTACGCCTACGGACGCCCCGCCATGCGCGGGATGCTCATGGGACGAAGCGGATATACCAACTACTGTTACCTGCCGATGCCTTTCGACAAACGCGCCACCGTGAGGCTACTTTATCTCCGCGACGACAGCATACAGCAGCCGCCCATAACCGTAAAGGTGAGGATATACCACAACTCCACCGGTCGTGACGCCGCGAAAGAGGGCAGATTCTACTCCTCGTGGCGTCGCACACGCACACCGATAGGACAATATCACACATTCCTCAGCGCGAAAAGCCGTGGACACTACGTCGGCACCATACTCCTTGCGCGCGGTCTGCGCTCCGGCATGACTACCTTCTTCGAGGGCGACGACAGTACGTTTGTCGACGGAAAGATGCGCATGCACGGCACAGGGTCTGAGGATTACTTCAACGGAGGGTGGTATGCGCTGCTCGACCGTTGGGACCGCGGGCACAGCATGCCGCTGCACGGATGTCTCGACTATTCGCTTCAGATGTCGCGCACCGGCGGTTACCGTTTCTTCGTAAGCGACAAACTGACCTTCGACAGAGAGATTTTCCACGGCATAGAACACGGTGATGTGAACAATTGCTATCCCGTAGACTACACCTCGATAGCATTCTACTACTCGGACACCGCGCCCGTGAGCCGCATGCAGCCTGCCGGAGACCTGCTCAGAGAACACTTTCCCGACAGACACGTTTTCTATCCGCAGCTCATGGAGATAACGCCCGAAGGCGACATACAGATAAACAACGACCGCGGACTTCGCCTGTCCACGGAAAGCGGCGGCAGGCTGCGCGTCATGCTCAATGGTATTCCTGAGGGACGCTACAGGCTACGTATGAGCTTTCACGAGACACCTGCCGGAGCGCGGTTCCGCATATGGCAGAGGCAGAGACTTGTGTCAGACTGGCGCGATACGCACTCCGCCACTGACACATTCCGCGAGGATGCGGGCATGGGAGAGATCGGGCTGACCGCTCAGGACAATTCCGTCACGGTGCAGATAGAAAAGACCGGCAAGGGCAACTCTCTCATCATGGGCAACATCACACTCGAGAGAGTGCACTGACAACGCGCTGCCGGTATAAATAACCACACAAAAGGCGACAGCCGCACGTACACTCCAAGCCGGGTGAGTGCGGCTGTCGCCCTTTCTGTATACACATGAAGAAGTATGGGACAGTGCTTTTTAGTAAAACTTAACATGACGTTCCGGTTTTCAATTCCTTTTAGTTTTTTTCGTCATTTTTAGTCTGCCGCATAGTACGGACTATCCTTTTTATCCCTAAATTTGTCAAAGATAATTTGCACTCGGGCAGTTAGGAGCATGCTCTTTTCCCTCCCGTTTGCATTATCCATGTAAAAGGAAAGTCACTCGGACAGCTGTCCGGAACGGCAGTACACAGCGTCTCACACAGCATTGACGACTCTCTGCCGCCGCCAAAGACATTATATATATGAAAGGAAAAGCAAACCGCATAATAAGTCTGGCACTGTGTGCCGTCACCGTAATGCCGTGCCGCGCGGCAATGACGGCGGACTCCATAGCCGCGCACAGCCCCGATACAGCGGTGACACGTGTCATTGCTGCCGACACTTTGAGGAAAGCCGGGAAGGGGAAGCCCAACATCTACGCGCTGCCTTATTCTTTAAGCACGCGCTGTCCCGACTATAAGCGCATGTGGCTCAACACGGGCGTGCTGTTCGCAGGGGGCATGACGGCTCTCGGTGTGCTCGAGCTCCTGCCCGAGAACGCCACGGCATGGAACAAGGAAGAGCTGCGTAAGGTGCCCTTCTTCAAGCGTTGGAGCAATCACGTGAGGAAAGGTCCGAGGTTCGACGGCGACAAGTTCATATTCAACTACGTGCTCCATCCTTACGCCGGAGCCGCCTATTACATGAGCGCACGCAGTCTGGGCTTCAACGCCCTCGGCTCTTTCCTCTATTGCACCGCCATATCCACCCTCTTCTGGGAGTACGGCATAGAGGCGTTCATGGAGGTTCCGTCCGTACAGGACCTTATTGTCACGCCTATGTCGGGGCTCATCCTCGGCGAGACTTTCTACCGTCTGAAGAGGAGCATCGTGGACAACGGCTACACTCTTTGCGGTTCGAGGACGCTCGGCAACATCGTCGCCTTCCTCATAGACCCCGTCAACGAGGTGATAGGTCTGTTCGCCGGCAACCCTTGCCGCGAGCTTGCCAGGCATAAGGTGAGGGTGTCCTGTGCGCCGTGGATGTTCTGCTCCAACGGCGCTTCGTTCGGATTCACACTCAACATAATAAGCTTTTGATTTAAAATCCCGGACCGGTTGTTTGAACGCGGACTACATATTTATAATGTGTTGTATGCTCTTCATCCGTTTTCCGCACTGCTGCCGTCATCTTGTATTCCGCTTTATCTTGATGTAGCCCGCTACATCTTCGGTGAAACCGGAACCCAATCTGGCTGACAGCAGCACGAAATAAGGATGAAGTAAAATGCCCGGTACGGGATAGGAAAATGCCGGGGCGTCGGCATTCTATTTCTCTTCCTATGGCATGGCGCGCACTGTTTCCCGCGCGCCATGCCTTTTCAGAGACGTATTCCCATACCGAACGATGCCGAATAGCACTTTGGCGCGCGTCCCGTCTTCAACAGAGGAGTGAGTCCGGCACGCCCGTATATCATCAGCGCACCGTATCCCAGACGCATCTCAAGGTTCAGTCCGAGCGGGTTGAGGTTGATGTCGTCGGTCTGTGTGCGTGTCTTTTTGTTGGCGCGGTATTTCGACTTGCCCGACATGCGCATGTCTACCGACGCGCCGAGTCCGGCATAAAAGCTCTTCTCCGACCATTCCATCATCAGCGGTATGCGTATGGTGCTGTAGGTGATGTAGCTCTTCTTCACCTTCACGTCCTCCTTCTTCTCCAGCGACGACATGCCGTCTGTGGTCGTCATGACGTTGTTTCCCTGAAAGTGATTGTACGCCCATGTGGTCTGCATGGCAGTTGTCAGGGCGAAATTGCCGCCAAGTCTGAACGCCACGCTCGCCAGAGTGAAGCCGAACTCCCACGACTTTGAGTCGCGCGTGTGCAGAGACGAGCTTCCGCTGAAGCCGAAAGCGTTGTCCGCCAACAGGTTGTAGCCCATGAAGAAGAACGGATAATGGCTCTCCATAGGACGCTTGTTCTTGCCCAGCATCTGCGGGATGAAGGGTGAGGTGACATACACCCGCTCCACCTCCTGTCCGTCGGCAAAGCACGTCTCGTACGTGCGTGTGAGCTGTCCGCCGCTCTTGTCGTAGACGGTCACGCTCGTTATGCCCGCCGAGTCGTTCACCGTTATTTGTCTGTTGTTCACCATGAGAGTGGTGTCGGAAGGTTCCGAAGCCATTGCGGTGAGCGGTATGAGCATCACCGGCAGAAGAGTTTTTCTAATGTCCATATGTATTCTGTTTTACGTTATTTCCTCGAATAGCACAGTTTCATGATGTCGTCGGGCGACAGGTCGCCCTCTATGTATATCACGGTGCCGCGTCCTTTGCCGTTCCTGCTGAAGAGAACGTATCGGTTGGCGTCCTTTGCGGCGGGCTCCATCATGTAGTATCCGCTCACCACCTGTCCGTCCTCCACCACCTCGCGTATCTTCTTCGCCTTGCGGCGGTCGGCTTTCAGAATTGTCTCTATGCCCTCGGCGTTTCTCCGGTATATGAGACTCTTGTACACCTTCAGCCTGTATCCCAGCAGCGTGGTGTTGTTCATCTCCACCATCTTGCTGCCCCGCTCGTGTCCGAACCGGCTGAACACCTCGTCCACGGCGAGCCCCTTCTGTGCGCATACGGTCACGGCGAGCATCGTCATCACCGTCACCGCCAGCATGCGGGAGAGCAATGTGCGGTGCCACGAGCCGTGTGTATGACCGATATAAAAGTGTTTCATATATATGCTGTTTCTTTTTTCGTCTGTTCGTTTATATGTTCTGACGGCACTTTGTCGCGTCAGCGTGCGACCGTGAGAGCCTCTCAGTAGGTCATCATGTCGAGTGCCGAGTAGGGGTCGGAGTCGTCGGTAGACACCATCCGCAACGCCTCCACAGCCTCGCGCTCCACCACCCGTCGGCTGGTATACACCTTACCGTCTATCACCGCGTAGCCGTCGCTGCCTCCGTGAGTGCCTGTGAGCAGCAGCACGCCTGCCACACAGGCTGCCGCGAGCAATGCGGCGACAGCAGGGATAAGCCGCCTTCGCCTCATCACGGCGGTGCGGGCAGTCCTCACGCCGGTGGTGTCAGGCGCGTCAACAGCGGCGCGTTCCTCGTCGGCATAAGCCATCATGGCGCGTATGGGCACACACTCGTCGGGTATGTTGTCGCCCGCCTGTCTGAAGTAGCGTGCCAGCTCACGTTCCTCCGAGGCGGTGGTTGTGCCGTCGAAGTAGCGTTCTATCAGTGTGCCTATGTGTCCGTCGTTCTTCTTCATGTCAGTATGTGTATTGATAAAATATACGTATGCGTCAGGTGCGGCGTACAGCCGTGAGTCTGACAAACTCCTCGCGTATCCTCATGCGTGCCCTCGACAGGTTCTTGCGCAGGTTCTCCGCCGAGCAGCCGGTTATCTGCATGATCTCGCTTGCGTCGTATCCCTCAATCTCCTTCATGCGGAATATCATGCGCTGCAAGGCAGGCAGAGTGTCCACGATGCGCCTCACGAGGTCAGCCTCGTCGCGTGCTTCCAGTGCGTCGGAGTAGTCGGCGGCAGGCTCGTAAGTGGCTGCGCGCCCCTGTTCGTAGCGTCCGTGACGCCTGCGGTCGGCTGCGAGATTGCGCAGGATGGTGAAGGCGAGGGCGCGGTTGTGTCCGTCGGTGTCGAGCGAGTCGCGCATGCTCCACAGCCGTAGCATCACTTCCTGCACCATGTCTTCCGCTGTGCATGTGTCACCGGCAAGGCGGCAGGCAAGTCCTTTCAGCTCACCGCGCATGGGTAATATCGTATTGTTGAATTCGTCGGTCCTCATTTCGTCTTCCATTAATATAAACGTCTGAAACGCGAAAACGTGACATCCGTACACGATTTTTTTTCATCACGCCCGTCAGGATGTGCCTCCGCAATGACAATTTCATGTGAAATGCCGGTTTTTGCAGTTGCGACGACAGTGTATGACGGATTGTTCAGACATGGCGAGGAATATTGTTTTATGGCGCAGGACACCATATGTTATATGGCAGTGTATCCAAAGTAGAGACGCAAAATCTTGCGTCTCCCGATTTCAAATTTTGTATATTATATTGCAGTGTATCCAAAGTAGAGACGCAACATCTTGCGTCTCCCAGTTTCAATTTTTGTATATTATATTGCAGTGTATCCAAAGTAGAGACGCAAAATCTTGCGTCTCCCAGTTTCAATTTTTGTATGTTATATTGCGGTGTAACCAAAGTAGAGACGCAACATCTTGCGTCTCCCGATTTCAATTTTTGTATGTTATATTGCGGTGTAACCAAAGTAGAGACGCAAAATCTTGCGTCTCACAAGCAAACAATGCATATATATTCATGGTATTATTGCTGTTGCCATGTAGCGACGGGTTGCTCGTGAGACGCAAGATTTTGCGTCTCTACAGGCTGGCGCGGGTGGGGATGATGATGTTACGGGGCATTGCATAAATATGCGGAATCGGTTGTCGGATGATGAATAATTATTCACGGCAAGTCCGCGAGAGTGCCCTTGAAATCCACAAACGGAAATATGGATGCGAATACGTGAGTTTTGCGCGGTTTGCGTAAGTGTCTGACAGTCAGGTGTATGGACTGAACGTGGCTGCGGAGGGAGCTGTGCTGCGATGCGAAACGGGCTTTCCTGCATTACGGAAAAGCCTCTTTCGTGGTGCGGAAAAGGGTATATCGCCATGTCGCGGAGCCTTTTCGGTGACGCGGGAAAGGATTTTTGGCGATGTTACGAGGCTGGAATTGTACTGTAACACCGTTTTTATAGTACTTCACGACAGTGATGACGGTGGGGCATGAGGGTAGTGGACAGGGTGCGACGCGCTGTTTCCCGATTTTCAGTTGTCAAGATTTTTTACTGCCGAAGGTGTATATTTATGCGGTTTTGCGGTCTGTGTGGCAGGTGTAAAAGTGCGGAATATTGTTACGGCGGTGTGTGTCTGGCAAAATTATAGTGCGGGAAACAATGCGAGGATATATATTTTTTGTACTTTTGCATAAGCTAAGCTTCGGCTCGGCAATATCAAGCCTGGTAAAACAAAGTTTTCCCGTCTTGCTGTTGCTCTCGCCTTGCATTAGCTTTGCATAAGCTAAGCTGCACTCGGGAAATTGAAAGCAAGCTTTCTTTCCGCTCGTTTGCATTAGCTTTGCATAAGCTAAGTTGCACTTGGGAATGGTGAAGGCAGACTCTCTTCCGGTCCGCATGCACCATCCTGCAATGATAAAAACGTCATCCGGCAACCTTATGACGGCAGTCTCACCGCATGATGACGTTACGTAAAAAGGATATTTTTTTAATTCACACATACAGCGGGACGCGCTGTCAGAATAAATATAAATATAGATATGATACAGTCAATGACCGGTTACGGTAGGGCTACCGCAACCTGTAAAGGAAAAAAAATACATGTAGAGATAAAGTCACTCAACAGCAAAACGCTCGACCTTTCCACCCGCATAGCACCGCTTTACCGCGAGAAGGAGATGGAGATAAGGCAGACGATAACGGCAAGACTGATACGCGGTAAGGTGGATTTCTCCATATGGATAGAGAAAGACGCCGCCACAGACGCCACTCCAATAAACACCGCACTGGTGGAGAACTACTACCGGCAGATAAAGGACATCGCTGCGGCGACGGGCATTCCCGAACCGGAGGACTGGTTTCTGACACTGCTGCGCATGCCGGACGTGACGGCAAAAAGCGATGTGGAGGAGCTCGACGATGAGGAGTGGGATGTCGCTGGCAAGGCGATTGACGAGGCGATAGACGCGCTCATCGGGTTCCGCAATCAGGAGGGTGCGGCACTGGAGCGGAAGTTCACGGAGAAGATAGACAACATTGCCGCTCTGCTCAAAAGCATAGAGCCGTATGAGAAGGCGCGCGTGGAGAAGATAAAGGCGCGGATTGTGGAAGGGCTGAAGACTATACCCGACGTGGAATACGACAAGAACCGTCTGGAGCAGGAACTGATATACTACATCGAGAAGCTCGACATTAGCGAGGAGAAGCAGCGGCTCGCCAACCATCTGGCGTATTTCCGCGAGACGATGAAAGAGAACGGCGGACAGGGAAAGAAGCTGGGTTTCATCGCGCAGGAGATGGGACGGGAGATAAACACCACCGGAAGCAAGAGCAACAACGCCGAGATGCAGAACATCGTGGTGAAGATGAAGGACGAGCTGGAACAGATAAAGGAGCAGGTGCTCAACGCTCTCTGACACGCATATGCCGCCTGTGTGTGCCCACGCCTTGACCCGACGCGCACCGTGGCGGCATAACCAATCACACATAAGTACAGCGACATGAAAACCGGAAAACTTATTATCTTCTCCGCACCGAGCGGATGCGGGAAGAGCACCATCATAGGATGGCTGATGAGACACAGTGAACTGCGGCTGGCGTTCTCCATATCGTGCACGAGCAGGCAGCCCAGAGGGACGGAACAGAACGGGGTGGAATATTTCTTCATAACGCCCGAGGAGTTCCGCCGCCGCATAGACAACGGTGAGTTCCTGGAGTATGAGGAGGTATACAAAGACCGTTTCTACGGCACTCTGAAGGAACAGGTGGAGAGACAGTCGGCACAGGGCGACAACGTGGTGTTCGACGTCGACGTGAAGGGCGGATGCAATATAAAGAAGTATTACGGCAGCCGCGCGCTGAGCATATTCATACAGCCGCCGTCGATAGACGAGCTGCGCCGCCGTCTGGAAGGGCGCGGAACAGACGCCCCGGAGGTGATAGACGACCGCATAGCGCGTGCCGAGTTCGAACTGACTTTTGCCGGACAGTTCGACAGGGTGGTGGTGAACGACGACCTGCAGAAGGCGGAGGAGGAGACACTTGCCATCGTGAAGGAGTTTCTCGGACTGTAACCTGACAAGCGGCACGGTGCGACGGACACAGACGCACCTGCCGTGACACCGGACAACAAACATATGGAGAAGATACGCACAGGACTCTACGGCGGTTCGTTCAACCCCATACACAACGGCCACATAGCCATAGCGCGGCAGATGAGGGAGAAAGCCGGGCTGGAGGAGGTGTGGTTCATGGTGTCGCCGCAGAACCCTCTGAAGGAGCGCGGCTCGCTGCTCGACGACACGAGACGCATGGAGATGGCGCGCGCGGCTCTGAGGGGCATGGCAGGACTGAAGGCGTGCGGTTATGAGATGTCGCTGCCCCTGCCGTCGTACACATGGCGCACGTTGCAGTCTCTGTGGCGCGACTTTCCTGAAAGGGAATTCGTGCTGATGATAGGAGCGGACAACTGGGCGCGCTTCGGACAATGGTATCACGCCGCAGACATAATGAGCTCGTGCGAGATACTTATTTATCCGCGACGCGGATACAACGTGGACGCACGGTCGCTGCCCGCAGGGGCGCGCGTGGTAGACACCGGACTGTATGACGTGAGCAGCACGGAGATAAGGCGGCTCATAAAGGAGGGCGGGGACATAAGCTCTCTCGTGCCTGCCGCCATCGCGGAGATGGCTGTGAGATATTACGGCGGAACGGCGGCGGAATGAGCCGCCACAGACGGCGGACGCGCCCTCCGTATCAGCCGCCCGTCGCCTCATGCCTTGACATGGTGCGGACGGTGGCTTTGACAATATCATGAAAGCTCCCGGCAGCATGGCTGTATCGGGATTGTAACACAAGTGTAGCATTATTGTAGTATGTTTATCCGACCTTTGCATAAAACTAAAAACGGAATATGGCAGACAAGACAGACAGGAGGAAAAAAGCACATTCAGACTACATCGACCGCGACCTTAGCTGGATGTATTTCAACCGGCGCATACTTCAGGAGGCAACCAGGGAGAACGTGCCGCTGCTGGAACGGCTGGGCTTTCTCGGCATATACTCCAACAATCTCGACGAGTTTTTCAGAGTGCGCATGGCTACGCTGAGCCGCATAGCGGAGTGTGAGGATAAGTCGCTGAGGAAGGAGAGTGAGCACGCCCGGAAACTTATAAAGCGCATAAACAGGCTCAACGCCGTATATGCGAAGGAATATGAGGAGGCGTTGGCAGGAGTGAGAAGCAGACTGCGCGACGAACATATATTCCTGCTAAATGAGAACGAGCTCGACGAGGAGCAGCAGAGGTATGTGAGACGGTTCTTCCGGCAGAGGCTGAGCGGCTTTGTGAGTCCGGTGTGGATAACCGCCGCCAGACAGCTTACCGACGAGACGGACGACAGCATATACCTCGCCGTGAAGATGAACACCGAGGGCAGGAAGGCGGGCGACTACGCGCTGATAGAGCTGCCGGTGCAGGTGAGCGGACGGTTCGTAAGGCTGCCAGACCGTGACGGGAACAAATATCTGATGTATCTGGACGACGTGATACGCTATTGTCTGCCGTTCATCTTCGGCGGACTGGGATACACGCACTTTGAGGCGTATGCTTTCAAGTTCACGAAGGATGCGGAGATGGAGATTGGCAACGACCTGCGGACAGGCGTTCTGCAGAAGATATCGAAGGGAGTGAAGAGCCGCAGGAAGGGCGACGCGCTCAGAGTGATATACGATCAGGACATGCCGGCAGCTCTGCACAAGCGTGTGATGAACCTGCTTAACCTCGACAAGCTCGACACTGTGCAGGCTGGAGGACGCTATCACAACCATAAGGACCTGATGGCTTTCCCTGACTGCGGACGCGACGACCTGAAGTATCCGGTGTGGAAACCCATCGTCAGACCGGAGACGAACAGCAGCCGGGACAGTGTGCTGCGCATGGTGCAGGAGGGAGACCGGTTCATACACGTGCCGTACCACAGTTTCGACTATTACATACGTCTGCTTCAGGAGGCTGCGATACATAAGGAGGTGAAAAGCATAAAGACGACCCTGTATCGTCTGGCGAAGGACTCCAAGGTGGTAAAGGCTCTCATCTGTGCCGCGCGCAACGGCAAGAAGGTGACGGTGGTGATAGAGTTGCTGGCGCGGTTTGACGAGGCTTCCAACATAAACTGGTCGAAGAAGATGCAAGATGCGGGCGTGCATGTGATATTCGGAGTGGAGAACCTGAAGGTGCACTCCAAGATAACGCACATCGGAATGAGGAACGGCAGCGACATAGCATGCGTCAGCACGGGCAACTTTCATGAGGGAAACGCGCGCGTCTATACCGATTACATGCTCATGACTGCGGCAAAGAACATCGTGAAGGACGTCAATGCGGTGTTCACGTTCATAGAGAAGCCTTACATGCCTGTGACGTTCAAGGAGCTGCTTGTGTCGCCCAACGAGATGAAGAAGAAGTTTGTCAGACTGATAAACAACGAGATAAGGAACAGGCAACAGGGCAAGCCGGCATATATAAAGGTGAAGATAAACCATATAACGGAGCCGGAGATGGTAAGGAAACTGTATGAGGCGTCGGAGAACGGAGTGAGGGTCGACCTGCTGGTGCGGGGCAACTGCTCGCTCGTGACGGGCATACCGGGCAAGAGCGACAACATCCGCATATGCGGAATAATAGACCGTTACCTGGAGCACTCGCGCATTTTCATCTTTGCAAACGGGGGAGAGAAGAAGTGCTTCATAGGTTCGGCGGACTGGATGCCGCGCAATCTGGACAACCGTATAGAGGTGGTCACTCCTGTGTACGACGCTAAGATAAAGGAGGATCTGGAGAAAGTGATAGACTACGGACTGCGTGACACGATGCAGGGACGCATAGTCGACGGCACGGGAGAGAACAGACCGTGGACCACGGAGGACGGAGGGGCGTTCAGATCGCAGGAACAGCTTTACCTGCATTACAGGGAACAGATGGCTGTGGAGACGCAGGCATCAGAATGTTAATGATATAAACAGAAGATATGTGTGACAAAACGACTGATAAGGAGAGAAAGTGTTATGCGGCGATAGACATAGGGTCCAACGCCGTAAGACTGCTTATAAAGAAAGAGGATGAGGACGAGAACCTTGTGAGCAGACGTCTTGCGAAGGCTCTCTTGCTGCGTGTGCCGCTGAGACTCGGATTCGATGTGTTCGCACTTGGCGAACTGTCGGAGAAGAAGGCGAAGAAACTGAGACGGCTGATGAAGGCTTTCCGGCAGCTGATGAAGATATATGAGGTGACCGACTACCGTGCCTGCGCCACGTCGGCAATGAGGGACGCGCGCAACGGAAAGAGTGTCATAAGCCGCATATTGAAGGACTCCGGCATCAACATAGAGATAATAAACGGTCAGGAGGAGGCACGGATAATTTACAACAACCACATTGAGTGCCTCGAGGACCGTACGGGAAACTACATCTATGTGGACGTGGGAGGAGGTAGCACGGAGATAAATCTCCTTACCAACGGGCAGCTGGTGCAGTCGCTATCGTACAACATCGGTACGGTGAGGATGCTCAGCGGGGCGGTGAAGGAGGAGACGTGGGAGACCATGAGGAATGACCTCGCGCGGCTCACAGCCGACTTTGACGGCATCAACATAATAGGGTCGGGAGGCAACATAAACAAGCTTTACCGCATGGCGGAGAAAAAGGACAAGAAGAAACAGCGTCTGCCGGTAAGCGAGCTGAAGGCTCTCTACGACATGCTTGAGCCTCTCACGCCTGAGCAAAGGATGAAGGACTACGGACTGAAAGCCGACCGCGCCGATGTGATAGTGCCTGCTGCGAGGATTTTCCTTACCATAGCCGACACGGTGAAGGCTGAGTATGTGCATGTGCCGGTGATAGGTCTGGCTGACGGAATAATAGACAGTATGTACGCGAAGAGCCACTGCGGCGGTAATGGCGAGGCTTGACCGGCTCGTGGCTGGCGCGAAAATGGCTGGCTGATGAGGACGGTGTGCAATGCGGTGTCTTGCAGGTTTCTTGACAGTATGCCTGCAATGCGTGAGTGATATGATAATAAAATAAGGATGGAACGCGGTATGTCGGAATGTGTCCGGGTGCGTTCCATCCTTATTTTATCCCGAATCGGTCATTAGACTTCCATTCTTATTTCGTGCTGCTGTCAGTCAGATTGTACCCTGCTTTATCGAAGATGTAGCGGGCTACATCAAGAAAAAGCTGGATACAAGATGACGGCAGCAGTGCGGAAGAAGGATGAAGAGCTGACAATAAACCTTAAATGTATAATCGGCGTTCTGATGACCGATTCGGGATTATGTCTTGATGGCGCACGGCATCGGGCTATACCGCACCGTGCGCATGCAGTTTACATATATCCGAGCCAGCGCAGTATGTCGTTCATGTTGGCGACAATCATCAGCAGCATGAGTATCGCGATGCCCACATACTCGGCGCGTATCATGAACGTCTCGCTCGGTTTGCGGCGCGTCACCATCTCGTAGAAGAGGAAAAGGACGTGTCCGCCGTCAAGAGCGGGAATGGGAAGAATGTTCATGAAGGCAAGTATGATGCTTAGGAAGGCTGTCATCAGCCAGAACGAATGCCAGTCCCATACGGGCGGGAACAGACTTCCTATCGCCCCGAATCCGCCGAGCGACTTCGCTCCGTCGGCGGAGAAGACATACTTCATGTCGCCCACATAGCCTGCGAGAACGTTCCATCCGTATTTCACTCCGGCTGGGAAACTCTCGAAGAAACCGTAAGACACGTGTGTGGGCTTGTAGTACTCGTAGAGCGGTTTTATGCCGAATCCGAACTCAAGCGTACCGTCGAGAGTGGCTCCCGCCTTTATTGTGACAGGTCGTCCGCCTGCCATGCGGACGAAGGAAAGACTCACCGTGCGTGCGGCGAGACTGTCGGCATGGTTCTGCGCGGCTGCAAGCATGTCGCGACGGCGGCCTATCTCGTTCTGGAACTCGTTGTATGAGTCAACTATCTTGCCGTCTACAGCCACTATGAGGTCGCCCGCACGCAGACCCATGCGATGTGCTATTGATTTGCCGAACACGGTGTCTACACGTGCCGGTATGAGCGGACGGGCGAACATCGGCTCCGCCTTCAGCATGCCGAGAAGGTTGATGTCTCCGTCAAGATTTAGCGACATCTTCTTTCCGTCGCGTATGATGTCGGCGCGGTATGCCTCGGAGAGGTCTCTGAACATGTCGGCTCCGAACTCCTTGAACTCTCCTTTCTCAGTGCCGATGAGTATGTCTCCGTCGCGGAAACCGAGTGCCTTTGCCTCGCTGTTGAACTTCATGCCTAAGTGCATGTCCTTTGTGCGAACGTAGTCCTCGCCCCAATAGAACAGGCACATGGAGTAGATGAACAGCGCGAGAACGAAGTTCACCAGCACGCCGCCCACCATTATGAGCAGACGTTGCCACGCCGGCTTGGAGCGGAACTCCCACGGCTGGGCGGGCTGTTTCATCTGTTCGGTGTCGAACGACTCGTCTATCATTCCGGAGATCTTGCAATATCCGCCCAGAGGCAGCCATCCCACACCGTATGTAGTCTCGCTTTTCTTTGGTTTGAACTCAAACAGGTGGAACCAGGGATCGAAGAATAAGTAGAACTTCTCCACACGAACGCCGAAGAGCTTTGAGAAAAAGAAGTGGCCGCCTTCGTGCAGAAGAACAAGAATAGAGATTGCAAGCATGAACTGCAGCAGTCTTATCAGAAAAACTTCCATTATTGTTTATTGTATTGTTTTAGATGTTCATAAACTCTCTTGCGACTCTCCGTGCCTCGGCATCTGTCTGCACGTAGGTGTCATAATCGGGTGATGCGTCGAACGGCACGCGCTCCATGGTGCGCTCTATGATGTCTGCCATGGCGGTGAAAGAGCACTCGCCGCGGCGGAATCCCTCGTTCACTATCTCATTGGCGGCATTCACTATGCACGGCATGTTGCCTCCGCGACGGATTGACTCGAACGCTATGGCGAGACAGCGGAACTTGTCGAGGTCGGGCTCGAAGAACTCGAGAGGTCCTCGGAATAGGTCGAGGCGGGAGCCGGAAAGCGGGAGCCGGTCGGGGTAGGAGAACGCATACTGTATGGGAAGGCGCATGTCGGGCACTCCGAGCTGTGCCTTCACCGCTCCGTCGCAGAACTGAACGGCGCTGTGGACGATAGACTGCGGATGTACAAGCACCTGTATCTTTTCTGCCGGAACGCCGAAGAGCCACCGTGCCTCTATCACCTCAAAGCCTTTGTTCATCATCGTTGCCGAGTCGATTGTTATCTTCGCGCCCATCTCCCATGTGGGATGTTTCAGGGCGTCTGCGGCTGTCACCGTCGCCATCTGTTCCTTGCTGAAAAGGCGGAACGGTCCGCCTGACGCGGTGAGAAGGATTTTCTCCACAGCGTTGTCGCCCTCGCCGACGATGCTCTGGAATATTGCCGAGTGCTCGCTGTCCACAGGCAGTATGCGCACACGGTGCTCCATGGCAAGACGGCATATCAGCTCGCCTGCGACGACAAGCGTCTCCTTATTGGCAAGACATATCGTCTTGCGGGCGCGGATGGCGTGTATTGTCGGCGAAAGTCCGGCAAAGCCCACCATGGCGGTGAGCACCATGTCTATCGGTGAAGCCTCGACTATCTGGTCGAGGGCGTCGCGTCCTGCGTAAACTTTTATTTCGGGAAGGTCGGACAGAAGCTCTTTCAGTCTGTCATAATGCGCGTCGTTGGCTATTACCACCGCCGCCGGGCGGAACTCGCGTGCCTGCCGGGCAAGCTGTTCCACTCTGTTGTTGGCAGTAAGACAGTATATTTCGAAAAGGTCGGAATGCTCCCTTACGACGTCAAGTGCCTGTGTGCCTATCGAGCCGGTAGACCCGAGAATACATATCTGTTTCTTCATAATCTGTGCAAATCGAGTAATCCTTCGGGCAGACGCATCTTTATCTCGCGCCGTTCAACGTCGAAGGAATCAATCAAATCCTCATTGGCGGGGATGAGTATGTCGCCTCCCTCCGGAGGTTCTACCTCGAACAGCAGGTTGGCGGTGCTGCTGTCGACCGACCTGACGGTGCCTACGCTCTGCCCGCTGTTGGTGTCGGTGAGGGTGAACCCTATGATTTCCGACCACGTGACGCTGTCGTCGGAACTGTCGGAAAGGCTCCGCGGAAAGTAAACCGCGCATCCCGTAAGGTCGCGGGCACGCTCCTGTGAGTCGATGCCGCAGAACTTCACGAGTGCCGTAGTGCCGCTGCTGAAGCGGTAGCTTTCCATGAAGAACGGCACAAGAATGCCGTCGATGTCGAGCACGAGATACTCTGCGTCGCAGCGGTCGAACACGTCGTCGTCGAACATGAACGACAGTTCGCCGCCCACACCGTGCGGTTTGCCTATCCTGCCTATTCTGTAAACATCCTCATGTCTTATCATAAGAGCTGTAAAAATAAATCTTTCCGGTGTGCCGGATTACGTCCGTCAGCAGTCGGTACGGGTTATCCTGGCACCGAGCGCGTTCAGTCTTGACTCGATGTCCTCATATCCGCGGTCTATCTGAGCTATGTTGTCTATGCGGCTTATGCCTCTTGCGCTCATGGCGGCGATGAGGAGTGCTATGCCCGCACGTATGTCAGGACTTGTCATGCGTCCCGCCCTTAGCTGCCTGCGGCGGTCGTGTCCTATCACCACGGCGCGGTGGGGGTCGCACAGTATTATCTGTGCTCCCATGTCAATGAGCTTGTCCACGAAGAAGAGCCGGCTCTCGAACATCTTCTGATGGAACAATACGCTGCCGCGTGCCTGCGTTGCCACCACAATGAGAACCGAAAGAAGGTCGGGCGTCAGTCCGGGCCACGGAGCGTCTGCGAGCGTCATTATTGTGCCGTCAATGAACGAGTCGACCTCATAATGTTCCTGTCCGGGAACGATGATGTCGTCGCCTTCCGTCTCAAGAAGTACGCCCAGACGGCGGAACGCGTCGGGAATGATGCCCAGATTGCGCAACGACACGTCCTTTATACGTACTCCGTCGCCCACCATGGCAGCCATTCCAATGAACGAGCCTACTTCTATCATGTCGGGCAAAATACGGTGGGTCGTACCGTGGAGCGACTTGACTCCGACGATGGTAATGTAGTTTGAGCCGATGCCGCTGATGTTCGCGCCCATACCGTTGAGCATGTGGCACAGCTGTTGTATGTAAGGCTCGCATGCCGCATTGTATATTGTTGTTGTGCCTTCCGCCAGTACTGCCGCCATGATGATGTTGGCGGTGCCGGTTATGGACGCCTCGTCAAGCAGCATATAGCAGCCTTTCAGCTTCTCCGCCTCGATGTTGTAGACATTGCGTTCATCGTCTACCACCAGTTCGGCACCGAGATACTTGAACCCAAGAAAGTGCGTGTCGAGCCTCCGTCTGCCAATCTTGTCGCCTCCGGGTTCGGCTATTGTAGCCCTGCCAAAGCGTCCGAGCAGCGGTCCCATGAGCAGGACGCTGCCTCGCAATGACGAACATTTCCTCACATACTCGTCACTTCCCATATAGCTGAAATCAGGCTCGTCAGCCTTGAACGTGTAGTCGTTGCGCGAGTTGCGCGTCACTTTCACGCCCATGTTTTGCAGGAGCAGTATGAGATTGTTCACATCGAGGATGTCCGGGATGTTGCTTATCCTCACCTCCTCTCCGGTGAGCAGCACAGCGCTTATCACCTCGAGCGCCTCGTTTTTCGCCCCTTGCGGGGATATAGAGCCTTTAAGCGGGTGTCCGCCTTCGATGACAAACGATTCCATGATTATCTCCTTTTGCGTTTGCGTTCTGTTTCTCTGACAGCCGTTTTCTCAAATTCGAAAGCGTCAAGGTCGAGCTGTACCCGTCCGCCGGTGTACGCCGCGAGGTCTGATGCCACCTTTTCGTCGTCGGCAGACCCGTTGCTCCATTGCTTCAGGTCGCGCTTCATCTGATTTGCTGTGATGCGTACAAGCTCGTCGTACTCAGGTCCGTCTGGCATTGTCTTGAGCTTGTCGAATATCTTGAACATCATGCTTCCATAGTGTCTCACGGGTATCTTCTTCATCGGATATTCCACCGGAGCCGGCTTTTCGGTTATCTTGCCCGCCTTGCTTATGTCGCACGGATAGTCTATATCGAGCTTGAAACCGCTCATTATAGCCAGATGATCCCACAGTTTCTGGCGGAAGTCGGCAGTTCCGGCAGCCTGTGGGAACATGCGTTCCATGATTGCCACGATTGCCGTAGCGCATTGTTTGCGCTCTTCCTTGTCCTCCAGCGTCACGGCATAGTCTATCATGCTCTGCACCTCACGCCCGTATTCAGGCATGACGAGCTTCTCCCGCTGGGTGTTGTAGTCTAATCCTTCAATATTCATTGTATGCGTATGCGTTATAATTGTGGTGCCGGTTTCTTGGCGACAAAGTCCTTCAGATAGAACGGAACGAAGTATGCCACATCCTCAAACCGTCCTTCCGCCATGCGTTTCTCGGCAATGGGCGACATCCATTTAGCCAGAGGCTTCACGTCGGGGATGAACCGCGCGTTGGGATGATTAATCTCCTGCATACACTTGGCGGCACCGTTTCCGAAGAAATATACAGGTCCGCGGTCAAGATACTCGCGGTAGGTGTCGGACGTAACGATGTCGGCGCCCACCTCCCTCACTGTCTTCAGCGACCTGTCATATATGGCGGCGTACACCTCCATGCGGCGTGCGTCAATCATGGGACACAGCAACGCGCCCTCTTCCACCTTCTCTCCGAGAAGCACCGGAACCGCAAGCAGCTCGAGTGTAGGAACCGCGAGCAACTTCAGATCACGGCCGTAGCACACTCCCTTTGCCATAGACACGCCTATGCGCAGTCCTGTGTAAGAGCCAGGACCGCATGCCACGGCAACCGCATCGAACGGTATGGCATGGCTGTCGGCAAACGACAGTGCCTCGTCGACAAACGAACCGAGTTTCACTGCATGGTTAGGACCACCGTAATCTTCATTACTGTATATGCAGGCTCCGTCCTCACTGACTGCCACCGAACACACGTCGGTGCTTGTCTCAATATGTAAAATACACGACATTTTATTATTCCTGTTTAAATAAACGCTCCCGCCGAGCCACCCGGCTCCGGCATCCGCGTTATCGACTTTACGGTTTATTGTTAATGAAGACAATCCGATGATTGTAGGGAAAATACAATTTCGTTTTCACAAACACGGATATATCTTCTGCAAAGATAATGCAAGGTGAGTGCAGCAGCAATCAGATGAAACGATGTTTTATCATGATTGATATTGCCGAACCGTAGCTTATCTTCTGCAATGATAATGCAAACGAGTGGAAAGAGAGATTGCTCTTTGTTTCCCGAGTGCAGCTTATCTTCTGCAAAGATAATGCAAATAGCATGCCGCACAAAATAAAATCAGCTATTTTTACAACGATACGCCATATTGGAGCGGGCACGGTAAAAGCGTATTAAACCCAAATCGGTCATTAGAACGTGTATATTTGAATAAATCTTTATTTCACATACTTTCCGGTCTGCTTACGCGTTTCTGTCGTCGCCTTGCTTACCGTTACGTCTCGGCGTAGCCCACTACGCCTTCGTCGAAACGGCAAGCAATCCACTCTACATTAATGCATAATCAGACCGGAGTCTAATGACCGGTTCGGGTTAAAGTGTGTTCCGCTGTCAGTGGGGTGCGTTGTGCTTGTGTGAAAGTGTGACGTATGCTTATATACTGGTTTATAAAGAGGCATAACACTTCACATCCCTGCTTGCTGCCGTCATTGTTTCTGTGCTACAGAAGTGCCTTAATATATTAAGGTGTAATGTGTAGGCAGCGATGTGAAATATTATGCCTCATAAGACGGTGAAGCGAAATTGTCGCACGGATTAACCGTCCTAAAGAGCCTCAAGCATCCTTTTTATCACCACCTCAGCCGAAATCTCGCGGTTTGCCGCTTCCGGTATGACGAGCGATGAAGGACTCTCTATCACGTCGTCTGTGACTATGAGTCCGCGCCGTACGGGCAGACAGTGCATGAACTTGCCGTTGTCCGTCACAGCCATATGGCGGCTGTCTATTGTCCAAGACATGTCCTTGCAGAGAATCTTGCCATAGTCCTCGGGGCGTGTCACGCCCGGACAGCTCCAGTTCTTAGCGTATACGAAGTCGGCGCCTTCGAGAGCTTCCATCTGATTATAGGTAATGCGCGCGTTCCCGGTGAACTTCGGGTCGAGCTCATATCCTTCGGGATGGGTTATGACAAAGTCCACATCGGCGGCGTTCATCCACTGTGCGAACGAGTCGGGTACAGCCTGCGGCAGCGCGCGGCAGTGTGGAGCCCATGTCAGCACCACCTTCGGGCGCGCCTTGGTCTTATGCTCCTCAATGGTGATGAGGTCGGCAAAAGCCTGCAGAGGGTGCACTGTGGCAGTCTCCATGGCGAACACCGGGCGTCCGCTGTATTTTACAAACTGCTGCACAATGGTCTCCGCATAGTCGAACTCACGGTCTGTCAGTCCGGCAAACGAACGTATGCCGATGATGTCGCAGTAGGAACCCATCACCGGAATAGCCTCGAGCAGGTGCTCGGACTTGTCACCGTCCATGATGACACCGCGTTCGGTCTCCAGCTTCCATGCCCCCGCGTTGACGTCGAGCACAATGACGTTCATTCCAAGATTCATCGCCGCCTTCTGCGTGCTCAGCCTTGTGCGCAGGCTGTTGTTGAAGAATATCATCAGCAGAGTGCGGTTCTTGCCGAGCGACTGATATCCGAATCTGTTCTGTTTTATCTCCCTTGCCTCGTCCAAAGCCTTGTCGAGACACCCCAGGTCTTCCACGTTGAAGAATGTATGCATGTTATTATGTTTTGTTGTTTGTTGTCTGTTATGTCCTTGCGGTGTGCGTGGCGTACAGGTGTGAGATGCCGTTGACGGCGCGTCAGGCGTCTCTTGTCTGTCCCTCACCGTCAATCACCCATTTGTATGTGGTCATCTCCTCGAGTCCCATCGGACCTCTCGGTCCGAGCTTCTGGGTGCTTATGCCTATCTCCGCACCCAGTCCGAACTGAGCGCCGTCGGTGAAACTTGTCGGAGCGTTCCAATAGACACACGCCGCGTCGGCTTTTCTCTGGAACCGGCGTGCCGCAAGCTCGTCGCCGGTTATGATACACTCGCTGTGCCCGGAGCCGTAGCGGGCGATGTGGCTGAGAGCCTCCTCCTCGCTCGCGACGGTCTTTACGGACATTGCGTAGTCCATGAACTCCGTACCGTATACGTCGTCCTCACTCTCCGGAGATATTGTGCCGAGCAGCCGTTCCGGATAATGTGCGGTGAGCTGTGCGGCAGCCGGTGCGTCGGCATATATCCTCACATTGTGCTCTTTGAGCGGAGCCACGAGCGCGGGCAGGTCTTTCAGACGCGCGCTGTGAATGATGAGGCAGTCGAGAGCGTTGCATACGCTCACGCGCCTTGTCTTCGCGTTCTCTATGATTCGGCTCCCCATGAGAGTGTCACCGTCCTTGTCGAAGTAAGTGTGAACCACTCCCGCTCCCGTCTCGATGACCGGCACGCATGCCGTGCGGCGCACGAAGTCGATGAGACCGCGCCCTCCGCGCGGTATGCAGACGTCGATATAACCGGTGGCACGCAGCATCGCTGACGTCGCCTCATGTGTGGCAGGCAGCAGCTCAACCACCGATGTGTCCATGCCGTTCTGCCTTAGCACATCGTGTATGAGCCCTACTATAGCCCTGTTTGAGCTGTCGGCGTCCTTCCCGCCTTTCAGTATGCAGGCATTCCCGCTTTTCAGGCACAGGGCGAATATGTCGAAGCTGACGTTGGGACGCGCCTCATACACCGCTCCGATAACCCCGAACGGCACGCTTATCTTGCGCAGGCGCAGTCCGTTGGGCATTGTCCGTTCCATGAGCACCCTGCCTGTGGGGGAGGGCAGCGCAGCCACGTCGCGGATGCCTTCGGCTATGTCGTCCAGCCTCTTTCCGGTGAGCCTGAGCCTGTCGAACACCGGACTGCCGCTGTCGGCACGCTCAAGGTCGCGGGCGTTTGCCCTTAGCAGAGAGTCTTTCCCAGCCGTTATGGCGTCAGCCAGACTTGTGAGTATGGCGTTCTTACGCTCCTCTCCGATGTCCGTGAGACACCGGCTTGCCTCCTTTACTTTGCTGAATAATCCAGTCAGTTCCACGGTTATGTGTTTTTAATTGTCATTCCATATAAAGATAATCGTAGTGCACGGCAGGCTTCACGTCATGCTTTCCTATAAGCCGCCGCGCCTCGTCGCTGCCGTATGCGCTGCGTCCCACGGCGAGCCTCTGTCCGTCGGCTGCCACGATGCTGACTATGTCGCCTTCCTCAAACTCACCCTCCACGGCAGTCACTCCCACCATCAGCAGGCTTGCTGCAGTGTCGGAGCGGAGCGCGCGCACCGCCTTGTCGTCGACGCGCAGTGTTCCTTTGGCGAAGCTGTCGCTGTGGGCGAGCCATTTCTTCACCCCCGACACACCGTAGCCAGCGGGCAGGAACGTGGTGTGAGGCACGCTCTCGGGCTGCGTGATGAGCTTTCTCAGGATGTTCTCCCGTCTGCCGTCGGCAATGACTACGCCTATACCCTCGTCGGCTACCTTGCGCGCTATGCCGCATTTCGTAGCCATTCCACCGCGCCCCGCGCTGCTCCGTGACGGGCTTATGAAGGCAGTGACGTCGTCGCCCGGCGTCACCTCCCTTATCACCTCAGCCCCTTCCGTTCCCGGCTCGCCTGTGTAAATGCCGTCGACGTTGCTGAGTATGATCAGCATGTCGGCGTTCATCATCGACGCCACGAGTCCCGACAGCTCGTCGTTGTCGGTGAACATCAGTTCGGTGACGCTCACGGTGTCGTTCTCATTGACTATGGGTATGACCCCGTTCTCAATCATCACCCGCATGCACGAGCGTTGGTTGAGATACGCGCGGCGCGAAGAGAAGTTCTCTTTCATGGTGAGCACCTGTCCCACATGTATGCCATACTCGCGGAAGAGGTCGTAGTAGAGGTTTATGAGTCTTGCCTGTCCGAGTGCGGAGAACAGCTGCCTCTGCTCCACGCTGTCCATGTGCCGCGTCTTCCTCAGCTCTCCTCTGCCGCAAGCCACGGCACCGCTCGACACGAGAATCACCTCGTGTCCCTCGCCGCGCAGCCACGCTATCTGGTCTGTCAGCGCCGATATGCGCGTTATGTCGAGCTTGCCGTCGGAGCGGGTAAGCACGTTGCTTCCCGCCTTTATCACCAGTCTCATAGTTTTCTCAGGTGTTGTTGTGAGCTTGTTGTCAGTTGTTCTCCCTGCTGTCGCGCTCGCGTATCTCCACGCGGCGTATCTTTCCGCTGATGGTCTTGGGCAGTTCGTCCACGAACTCTATTATGCGCGGATACTTGTAAGGAGCAGTCTCACGCTTCACATGGTTCTGAAGTTCCTTGACGAGGTCGTCCCCCGCCTTGTCCTTCCACTCCTTTCCGAGCACTATGGTAGCCTTCACCACCATGCCGCGAATGTCGTCGGGCACGCCGGTGATGGCACACTCCACTACTGCGGGGTGGGTCATCAGCGCGCTCTCCACCTCAAACGGACCTATGCGGTAGCCGCTGCTCTTTATCACATCGTCTATTCTTCCTACGAACCAATAGTACCCGTCCTCGTCGCGCCATGCCATGTCGCCGGTGTAGTATATGCCGTCGTGCCATACGCGCCTTGTGAGCTCCTCGTCGCGATAGTATCCCTTGAACAGTCCGATGGGCTTGTCTTTTCCCACGCGCACCACTATCTGCCCCTTCTCTCCGTCCTCGCACGGTGTGCCGTCGGGGCGGAGCAGGTCGATGTCATACTGCGGGTTGGGCAGTCCCATGCTTCCCGGCTTCGGCTCGGTCCACGGCATCGTGCCGAGCGTCATGGTGGTCTCGGTCTGCCCGAAGCCCTCCTTCATCTTTATGCCTGTGAGCTCGTAGAACCTGTTGTACACCGCCGGGTTGAGCGCCTCGCCCGCCGTGCAGCAGTAGCGAAGCGACGACAGGTCGTACTTGGAGAAGTCCTCGCGTATCATGAAACGGTATACGGTGGGCGGTGCGCAGAACGACGTGATGCGGTACTGCTCTATCTTGCGCAGCAGTTTGTCGGCGGTGAACTTCTCGTGGTCGAACACGAACACCGCCGCTCCGGCGAACCACTGTCCGTAGAACTTGCCCCACACAGCCTTTCCCCATCCCGTGTCTGCCACGGTGAGGTGTATGCTGTCTTCAGAGAGGTTGTGCCAGAACGCTCCGGTGACGAGATGTCCGAGGGCGTAGAGGAAGTCGTGAGCCACCATCTTGGGCTCTCCGCTGGTGCCGCTGGTGAAATACATCAGCATGGTGTCGCCGTTGCTGTTGACGTGCCCTGGTCTGACGAACGCCGGAACGTCCTCCCATTCGGCGTGCCAGTCGTGGAAACCGGCTGGCACCTCAGGACCCACGCTTATGAGAGTCTCCACGGTCGGGCTCTCCGGCATGGCTTCGCTCACCTGCGTGAGCACATATTCCTCGCCAACGCATACTATCGCCTTCACTCCGGCGCGGTTGTTGCGGTATATTATGTCGTGTTTCGTCAGCATGTGCGTAGCCGGTATTGCCACCGCTCCGAGCTTGTGGAGCGCGAGCATGGCGAGCCACCACTCATACCGTCTTTTGAGAATGAGCATCACCATGTCGCCGTGTCCTATCCCCAGTGACGCGAAGTAGGCAGCCGTACGGTCGCTCAGCAGTTTCATTTCCTTGTATGTGAATATCCTCTCATGGTCTTCGTCGTCGGTCCATATCATCGCCGTCTTGTCGGGTTGTTCCTCAGCCCACACGTCCATCACGTCGTAAGCGAAGTTGAAGTTCTCCGGTATCTTGAAGTGGAGGTTCCTGCGATAGTCTTCCTCCGATGAGAAATGAGTCTGTGTTAAAAATCTTTCTATCATTTTATTCCAGTATGATATGTTGATGTTCATGATGAAAAAGTCATGCCGTCACGGCTTTGCCGCTCCGCGCATGTATGCTTCATATCACCACGCATATGAATTTCACCGGCTTGTCGCCCACCGCCTTCATGCAGTGCATCTGCGATGCGTCGAAGTAGATGCTGTCTCCCTCGTTGAGCACCATGGTCTTGTTGCCTATCGTAATCTCAAGAACACCTTCGAGCACGACGTCGAACTCCTGTCCCTCGTGTGAGTTCTTGCTGTGCTGTGTTCCGTCCGGCTTGGGGTCTACCTGCACGAGAAACGGGTCGGTCTTCCTTCCCCTGAAGCCTGCCGCAAGGCTCTGGTACTTGTAGTCCTTGCGCCGTTCCACGCTCATTCCCTGTCCCTTGCGCGTGAGGAAATAAGTGCTCATGCGCGGTTCCTCACCGAAGAGCAGCACGTCGAGCGCGATGCCATACCGCTTTGATATTCTTGACAGACGGTAGACCGACGGGTCTGCCTCGCCAGCCTCAATCTTCATGTAGTGTTCGAGCGGTATCTCGCAGAGCTGCGCCACCTCCTCTGCGGGGATGTCGAGCACTTCGCGCAGCCCTTTCAGCCGTTGGCCTATTTGCTTTATTGCATCTTCCATATTCGTGATGTTTATAGTTTTAATGGCTCAAAATTAATAATTATTTTTCAAAAACCAGTTTTCATATGGGCTTTAATATGATGTTTTATCACACGGAGTGTGCTTTGGCTTGCTTTTTGTAAGCCATATGGCACAAACGGAGCCGTAATGTGCATATTTATACGATAATTCTTTGGAAAGTGTATTTATATACGTAAGCGGCACGGCGACGGCAGAGTGTCAACTCCGCGAGAGCCGTCTGTTTGCGCATGAAGGACATCCCGCCCGCTTCCGCGCGATTTTCAGGCTGTTCGCTTAATGTGCTATCAATCAGCCAATTACGTTCTTTTCTATTCCGGAATGACCTTTCCGAAGTCGTGGAAAAGCCTTTCCCGTCTTCCCGAAGAGCCTCTTCCGCCTGTCAGCAGAGCCTTTCCGGACATGTAAGAAAGCCTTTCCGGTGAGCATCAGACAGCCTTCCGGTCTGTCGGGAGTACCTTTCCGGCATCACAGGTTGGCTGATGTGTCATGACGGTTGTGCCTTTATCCGCTTTTTATAAACGGCATACGTATGCCCCGTTTCTGTTTTGATAAAACGGAATGTCAAAATAAAGTCAAGACAGAAGCGTATGTTTATGCAGTTTCATACATACTTTCCCCGTTTTTTTTATCATCACATCAAAAAAACGGAAGAGACCGTCTTTCATATGGAATATTTTATTATCTTTGTATAAGATAAGCTTTGGCTCGGCAGTGTCAAAGTTGTGAAAACTCCGTTTCCCCACTTTGCCGTTGCACTCGCCTTGCATTATCTTTGCCGTCAAGGGACAAGGGCGTTATTGTTTTCTGATTCCCGCATCCCGGCATTATGGCTAAAAACTGATCCTATAATAATCTCTTTACATATACAGATAATTCATTTAACTAAAATATATTATATGTCACATAAAGAAAAACACACAGGTATGACAGGAAAAAACTATTGTACAGACACTTCTGACCGCCAGTTTCGGAAAGAAGGGGGAGGCATGGTGTGGTGATAAAACACGACTCATACTTAACGGAAACAATTAACAGCACTGAAAAAATGAAACGTAATTTACTGGCATTAGTACTGCTTGCGGTGGCGGCGACAATGAACGCCGCGTTGAAAATAGACAGGATAGAGCCTGCCGACTGGTATGTCGGAATGAAAAACAAGTCGCTTCAGCTTATGGTATACGGTAAGGACGTGAGGGCGGCTGACGTAAGAACCGACTATCCAGGAGTGAGAATAGACAGCATAGTGAGACCGGACTCTCCCAACTATCTTTTCGTTTATCTCAACCTGAACGGTGCCCGTCCGGGAGTGATGACGCTCGACTTCTCGGGAAAGAAAGTCAGATACAGACTGAAAAAACGCGACAAGGCTGGAGAGGAGCGAATAGGATTCACCAATGCCGACGTGCTCTACATGCTCATGCCCGACCGGTTTGCCTCGGGCAACACGTCCAACGACCGCGTAAAAGGTATGATGCCATACCGCACCGACCGCTCCCAGCCAAGCCTGCGGCACGGCGGCGACCTCGAAGGCATACGCAGGCATCTCGACTATTTCTGCAGTCTGGGAGTCACAGCACTGTGGCTCACTCCGGTGCTCGAGAACAACAGTCCGGACAACGGAGGCGGAAGCTCATATCATGGATATGCCACTACGGATTACTACAAGGTGGATCCGCGTTTCGGAACAAACGAAGAGTACCGCCGTCTGACCGATGAGGCTCACGCCAAAGGGCTTAAGGTGGTGATGGACATGATTTTCAACCACTGCGGGTTTGACCATCCTTGGGTGAAGGACATGCCATTCCGCGACTGGTTCAACACTCCGCAATGGCTCGGAAAGTCGGGAGGCAGACCTGTGCCAAATGAGGATTACTTGCAGACAACCTACAGACTAACGCCCGTGCTCGACCCCTACGCATCCAAAGTGGACACAAGGGAGACTGTGGAGGGATGGTTTGTGCCAGGCATGCCCGACCTTAACCAAGACAATCCGCACGTGATGACTTACCTCATACAGAACAGTAAGTGGTGGATAGAGACCGTAGGCATAGACGGAATACGCATGGACACTTATCCGTATGCCTTTGCGCAGGGCATGTCAAAATGGATGAAGGAGCTCAATGACGAATATCCCAACTTCAATACCGTGGGCGAGACGTGGGTGGCAGAGCCTGCCTACACGGCTGCATGGCAGAAAGACGCGCGGCAGGCACCGTTCAACAGCAACCTGAAGACGGTGATGGACTTCAGCTTCTATGAAAAGATAAACCAGGCGAAGAGGGAGGACACCGACGGCGGATGGAGCGGCATGAACCGCATATACAACAATTTTGTGTATGATTATCTTTATCCCAACCCCGAAAGCGTGATGGCGTTCATCGACAATCACGACACCGACCGCTTTCTCGGCAACGAATGTGACACTCTTGCCTTGAAACAGGCACTCTCGCTTCTTCTCACTGTCAGGAGGATACCACAGATATACTATGGTACGGAAATACTTATGAACGGAACTAAGGAATTTACCGACGGCAACGTGCGCAAGGATTTTCCCGGCGGATTCCCGGGCGACAAGCACAACGCCTTCACAGCTGAGGGGCGTAGCCGGGCGGAAAACGACATGTTCAACTGGCTGAGCCGACTGTTGCACTGGAGGCAGGGAAACGAGGTGATAACGAAAGGCGGCATGACTCAGTTTGTGCCTTTCAGAGGCGTGTATGTCATCAACAGGTCGTATAAAGGCAGGAGTGTGCTCGTGGTAATCAACGGGAAGAACGTTGAGAACACGTTTCATGCCGCGCGCTACTCTGAACTCAACGCCGGAGGAAAAACGGCTGTGGACGTCACTTCCGGACGCTACTATTCCCTCGGCAAGGACTTCCGGCTGACGCCACGGCAGGCTCTTGTCCTTGAATACTGATGAGGGAGCGTGTTCATCCGGTTGTGTGCGGATGCGCGCGCAGCAGTTCCGGTCGTGCGTTTCTGTGTATGCAGGCATGTCGGGGCGTTACCGTATCTTTTGCATTTATGCGCAATGATACTATGACAATCTCCATATGATAATTGTTTACAGATACTTATAAATCATTTTATTCACATTATTAATATGTCAAAAAAAGAAAAACACATTGGTATGAAAAGAAAAGCTATTGTCCTGACGTTCTTTCTCATCGCAGGAGCAGTCTCTGTCATGGCGCAGACATTTGCCAGATACAAGGAGTGCGCGCTCACTCAGATAACTCCGAAAGGTTGGCTCAAAGAGTTTCTTGTGCGTCAAAAGGATGGCATGACAGGTCATCCGGAGGCTTTGTCCTATCCTTACAACACGTGCCTGTGGGCAGGGGAGATTGCCAGAAAAAATGAAAATCCGGTTGCGCAGGACTGGTGGCGGTATGAGCAGACTGCCTATTATACGGACGGACTGCTCCGTTTGGGTTATCTGCTGAAGGACAAAGCGATGATTGACCGAGGGGAAAGCGGCATCACATATACAATCGCGCATGCGGCTACAAACGGTAAATTAGGCAATCCGAAAATAGAGTCGCTTTGGCCTATGGTGGTGTTTTTCAGAGCCATGAAGGCTTACTACGAGTCTGGAAACCATCCGGAGGCGGTGGCTGCGCTTGAAAAACACTATTTAAGTCTTACTCCGTCAGACCTGACCAACGGCTCGCGGCATATTCTTAACATTGAAGGCATACTGAGAATATATGGCAAAACGGGTAATAAAGCTCTCCTTGCGCTCGCAGAGAAGGCTTATGACGCGGGAGGTTTTGAGCTTGACGCCGTGCAGGCTGCAAGCAAGGAGCCGCTCCATCTGCATGGTGTGACATACTGCGAGATGCTGAAAGTGCCGCTTCTGCTCTATGCCTATACCGGCAAACAACGCTATCTGGACCTGGCGCTCAATGCTGAGCGGCAGTTTGAAAAATATAATATGTTGCCGGACGGTGTCCCTACAAGTGCCGAACATGTGGGCGGAAACGACATCGACATTGCTCACGAGACGTGCGATATCTCGGATTTCACATGGTCGTTGGAGCAGTTTCTCACAGTAACGGGAGACGCGCGTTGGGCTGACCGCATAGAGAGGGCGGTGTTCAATGCCGGTTTGGGAGCTGTCACCAAAGACTTCAGGTCTCTCCAGTATTTCTCTTCGGTCAATCAGCTCATCGCTACCGGCACATCTGACAACAACGCCTTCAAACGGGGCAAGACGTGGATGCAGTATCGTCCTACGCATGAGACGGAGTGCTGTGCAGGCAATGTACACCGCTTCATGCCCAATTTCGCATCATACCTTTGGCTGAAAAGCGGTGAGAACGGAGTTACGGCTGCCATGTATGCACCGTCATCTTTCACCACAACAGTGAACGGACAGCCGCTTACGGTCACCGAAACGACAGATTATCCGTTTGATGGTTCTATATCCTTTACCTTCTCGTTGAAAAAGAGCACAACGTTTCCGTTCCGTTTCCGAATTCCAGGTTGGGCAAAGGGAGCGGTCGTACGTGTAAACGGAAAAACGCTCGCCAGGAAGTATACATCGCAGTCGTTCGCTGAGATAAAGAGAAAGTTCCGCGACGGCGACCGCATTGAGCTCGTTTTTGATATGACCCCGCGCGTCGTCACAATAGAAGATCAGGGCATTTACGTGGAACGTGGTCCGCTACTATTCAGCTATGCTATTCCGCAGACAAAGGTGGAGGATGATGTGGATTATCCAAATCTTAACGGAAAGAAATCAGCCAATCCCGACTTCAAGAGTTGGAGCATCACGCCAAAGGGAGCGTTCAATTACGGAGTCGTTCCGCAACGCCTGACGGCAAAAGATGTGAAAGTTTATGTGGATGAAAACAAGCTGAAGCATGCCTATCCGTTTGACCTGAAAGACACGCCTGTCAGAATCACAATCCCGGTGCGGCGGCTGCAATGGGCTTTGGAAGAGGGAGTGAGAAACCCCAACCTGCCTGCTCCTGGATCACCGGCTCTGTCTGACAGAAGCGAAGAAATAAGTCTGGTGCCTTATGGATGCACCGAACTGCGGCTTACGGTGTTCCCCATATTGGGCACTTCGGCTGACCACTGACACCGTATGAGATAAAACCATCTCCGAATATTCATTGGGAGTGTCTTTCGCTGACCGTTTTGCAGGCGGATTATGTACTTTAACCCGAATAGGTCATTAGACCGTCATAAAGTTCTTTTACTTTATTGCCGGTTTATCCATTCCTCTTTCGCACTGCTGCCTTCGTCTTGTGTCCCGTTTTTTCCCGATGTAGCCCGCCACATCTTCAATAAAAGCAGAACCCAATATAACTGACAGCAGCTCTAAATACGGATGAAGTCTGATGACCTATTGGGGGTTAATTTGAATTCATCAAATTCACTTTAAAATAAGTAATGCACGTGTGGTGCAGATAAGAAACGCCATAGACGGCATGCTTTCCGAAAAACAAAGAAAGGAATTCAAACGCAGCCAGCGGAAGTTCGAGCCTGTGAAAGCTCTCATCATAAGGCTGCGTGATGGCAGTGAAGCGGAGACCACCTATCTTGAAAGCTTTATAAACGATTCCGGGACTGACAAGAAACTGCGCTCTATATTGCGGAAAACTCTGACTGCTTCGGAGTCTCTTGATAAATATACCAAGGAAAATCTGCTTCGGAGTCTGGCTGAATACGCTCCTTTGAACAATCCCGCAAGAAGTGACGGCGAGAACAGAGAGGCTGCCGTTGAGTCCAACAGTTGCAGGGATGCGTTAAGGAATGTATATCCGCTGGAATGGCTTTGGTACTGAGGCGGTTATTTCCCAGCCGCCTTCAGCCCCTGTATCACCGCTCCGGTGAATCCAGCCTGCTCCATGGCGTTAAGTCCTTTTATTGTCAGTCCTCCGGCTGTGGTCACCTTGTCGATTTCCTCCTCCGGGTGGCTTCCGGAATTCATGAGCAGACAAGCAGCACCTTTTACGGTCTGCGCGACAATGCGTGTGGCTTCAGCGGCACGGAATCCGAGCTCTACGCCGCCCTCTGCAGACGCGCGTATGTAGCGCAAAGCGAATGCCGTGCCGCATGAGGCGAGAACCATGCCTGCCGCGAGATGACGCTCGTCGGTAATTATGGTGGAGCCGATGTTGTCGAACAGCTTTTTTATCAATTCGGTATTATGCTCCGAGGCGTTGCATGGTGCGATGAAGGTCATGGACTCGCATATTGACGCAGCAGTGTTTGGTATGACGAGGAACAGCTGAGGCATAGCACCGTCTTTCTGCATCCATCCGTTTATTTGCGCGGCTGTGACACCTGCCACTACAGATACAAGCACCTGGCGGCGGTAGTCCATGACAGTCATGAGGTCTTTCATTACGTCTTCGGCGAGCCACGGCTTCACAGCCACTATGACGACATCAGCCTTTGCGGCTGCCGCCTTGTTGTCGGATGTGACCAAGACTCCGGCGTCAACAAGATGCCAGAGCTTGTCGGTGTGGGGATTGGCTGCTATGATGTCAGCAGGATTGACTTTACAGCTGTGAAGCATTCCTTCGGCAATGGCGCCTCCCATGGCACCCACGCCTATTATAGCTGTTTTCATAATGAGCGTTTGAGTTTTTCGATGAATGAGTCTGCCTGTTCCTCAGTGAGGCAAAGCGGTGGAAGCAGACGCAGGATGTTTGTGGACGCACAGCCCGTGAAGCAGTGCTCGTCGTGAATCAGTCGTGAGCGTACTTCCTTGTGGGGAATGTCGAGCTCGATGCCTATCATCAGACCGCGACCGCGTACGTCGGTGATGTGCGGCTGTGTGGCTTTCAGAGAGTCGAGCCTTTCGAGAAGACGGTCGCCCACTTTGCGCGCGTTCTCCACAAGATTGTCGTTCTCCATGACATCAAGTACCGCCAACGCTGCGGCACATGCCAGATGATTGCCTCCGAAGGTAGTGCCGAGCAACCCGTATGACGGCACAAAGTCGGGTGATATGAGCACTGCTCCCATCGGGAAACCGTTGGCTATGCCTTTTGCCACGGTGATGAGGTCAGGACGTATGCCGAGCCACTGATGGGCGAAGAATCTGCCGCTGCGACCGTAGCCGCACTGTATCTCGTCGCATATGAGTACGGTGCCGTGTCTGCGGCATGCCGTCTGCAGTTCCTGCGCGAACTCCGGAGTGGCAAGACGTATGCCGCCCACTCCCTGAATGCACTCCAGTATCACAGCTGCGACGTCATTCTTTGCCAGTTCGCGTTCCCATGCCGTGATGTCATTGAGCGGCAGATAAGTCACATGCCCGTTAGCATTGACCGGAGCGATAATCTTTGGATTGTCGGTAGCCTCTACTGCCAGTGACGTACGTCCGTGAAAGGCTTTCTGCGCCGAGAGTATGCGGGTTCTGCCTGTGTGGAACGACGCCAGTTTCAAGGCATTCTCGTTGGCTTCCGCTCCGCTGTTGATGAGAAACAACTGATAGTCCTCATATCCGCATATCTTGCCAAGGCGTGAGGCAAGCTGCTGTTGCAGAGTGTTGACAACTGAGTTTGAGTAGAAGCCCAGACGGTCGAGCTGATTCTTGAGAGCCTCTACGTATACCGGATGACAGTGGCCTATGCTGATGACGGCATGTCCTCCGTAAAGGTCGAGGTATTCCTGACCTTTGTCGTCCCACACGGTGCAGCCGCTGCCCCGTACTATGTTTATGTCGTATAAAGGATAAACGTCAAATAGTTTCATCTTATTTGCTTAATGTGGTGATGATGATGTATAACACGCCTGCTACGAGCGCGCCAACTATGATTGAGTTTGCTAAAAGGTCTTTGTCGAACTTTGCCATGCCGATACTATTTTAGAAAGCCGATGCTTTGAGAGCAAGTCCGCACCGTTCGTCAAGTCCGAACATGATGTTCATGTTCTGCACAGCCTGTCCGACGGCACCCTTCAGCAGATTGTCGATGCATGATGTGACAAGCAGTTTGTTGCCGAACTTGTCGCAGTGTACAAGACACTTGTTGGTGTTGACAACCTGTTTCATGTCAATGGCGTTGTCACAATAGTGTGTGAACGGCGCGTCTTTGTAGAAATCCTTGTAAGCTGCCATGATGTCGTCAAGTTTCGCGTCGGTCTTCACTACTGATGTGGCGAATATGCCGCGTGCGAAGTTGCCGCGATAGGGAATGAAGTCGATGTCGCACGGCAGCGAGCCTTGCACCTGTGTCAGACTCTGCCTTATCTCAGGCACGTGCTGGTGGCAGAACGGTTTGTATATGCTCATGTTGTCCGCACGCCACGAGAAGTGGGTGGTAGACGACGGCTTCTGTCCTGCGCCCGTGCTTCCTGTTATGGCGTTGACCGAGATGTCAGACGTGAGCAGTCCCATTGCGGCTGCCGGAAGAAGCGCGAGCTGTATGCATGTGGCGAAACATCCGGGGTTTGCCACGTGCTTGGCATGTGCAATGAGACTCCTGTTTATTTCCGGCAGACCGTAAACGTAGTCGTTGCCCGGAGACTTAATGCGGAAGTCCTGCGCGAGATCTATAATCCTCACATCCGACGGTATGGCATGCTCCTTCAGGAAAGCCTCGCTCTTGCCGTGCCCGAAGCAGAAGAACACCACGTCCACTTCACTGAACGGCATTTCGGATGTGAAGCGCATATCAGTATCGCCGATGATCCCTTCATGTACATCGGTGACGGGATTGCCGGCGTTGCTTTCGCTGTTGGCAAACACAATCTCTGCCTGCGGATGGTTTATAAGCAGCCGCAGAAGCTCACCGGCTGTGTAGCCGGCTGCGCCTAATATTCCTATCTTCATGGGATAATGTTTCTTTCGCGTGGTACAATGAGCCAGAAGGCAAGATAAAGGATGAAGCCTGTGCCGTAGAAAAACGCGGCAACAAACCATATTATGCGTATGATGGTCGCGTCGATGTCTAAATAGTCGGCGAGTCCGCCGCATACGCCTGCTATCTTCTTGTCGGTGTCCGACAAATATAATTTTCTTCCGGTCATAAGTATGTTTTTTTTATCTTTCTTCGTCGGGATGAATGCCGTAGTAGACTCTCAGAGGAGTGCTGAGCACCTTGATGAAGCCTTTCGCCTCTTCTGCCGTCCAGCCGTGCTGCATCTCACCGTATTCGCCGAGCTTCGATTTGAGCAGGTCGTTTACCGAATCCACTCCTACGGTCTCAAACCCGAGCGGGCGCAGCTTCAGTATTGCCGTTCCGCTCACGTTGCGCTGTGACGATGTGAGCATTGCCTCTATGTCCGGCATGACAGGCTCGAGATACTGGCTCTCATGCAGGAACATTCCGTACCAGTTGGCTATCTGGTCCTTCCAGTATTGCTGCCATTTGCTCAGAGTGTATTTCTCCAACAGACGGTGGGCTTCGATGATGAGCTTCGGAGCGGCAGCTTCAAAGCCTACACGTCCCTTTATTCCTATGATTGTGTCGCCCACATTGCAGTCCCTGCCGATGCCGTATGCCGCGCCTATCTCCTCAATCTTCTGTATCGCTTTTATCTTGTCGTCGAACGGTTCGTCGTTTACGGCTGTTATCTCCCCTTTGTCGAAGGTGATTCTCAGCAGCTGCTCTTCAGTTTGCGTGACATGTTTCAGATAAGCCTCCTCTGGCAGTCCTTTCGACGAGTCGAGCAGTTCGCCGCCGCAGATGCTCGTGCCCCATATTCCTACATTATATGAATATTTCAGCTTTGTGAAGTCTGCGCTGAATCCGTGCGCGTTGAGATAGTCCACCTCTTCCTGACGGGAGAGAGCCTTGTCGCGTGTAAGTGTGATTATCTCCACGCCGGGTGCCATGACGAGAAACGTCATGTCAAAACGTATCTGGTCGTTGCCCGCTCCGGTAGAGCCGTGCGCTATGGCGTCGGCTCCTATCTCTCTGGCATACCGCGCTATCGCTATTGCCTGGAATATACGCTCTGACGATACGGAGATGGGGTAGCAGTTGTTGCGCATCACGTTTCCGTAAATCATGTATTTGAGCGATTTCTCGTAGTATTCGTGAGTGACGTCAAGGGTGACGTATTTGGCGGCTCCCAGTCTGTAGGCGTTCTGCTCGTTGGTCTTCAGCTGTTCTTCGCTGAACCCGCCGGTATTTGCACAGGCTGCATGTACTTCATATCCGTCCTGTGCGAGTTTCATCACTGTGTATGAGGTGTCAAGTCCTCCTGAAAATGCAACAACTACTTTTTTCATTATTCTCGTTTTTTTGTGATTCTGATTTGTGTTTGCCGTCTTGCGCGCTTCCTGTCTTTTACTTAACGACGGAAGAGGAACCGTCCGCACGGTCGGGCTGGATGTCGTGCTGCTGACGCCGTTTCAACTGCCGAGCTGTTTTATTCTTTCAAGCACATCCTCTGACAGTTTGGCAGGCAGATGCTCCTCTGGGTCGTACAGCATACCTGTGCATATGCAGTATTTGCGCCCCGTTCGTTTGAGCACATCCACGTTGACGCACCCCTCGCATCCTCTCCAGAACGCCTCGTCGTCGGTGAGCTCGGCGAATGTTACGGGGTGATAGCCGAGCTGTGTGTTCATCGCCATGACTGCCGCACCGCTTGTCAGGCTGAATATCTTGGCGTGAGGCCACCGCGTGCGGGCAAGTGTGAACGTGAGGTTCTTGATGCGTTTGGCAAGCCCCTGTCCCCGGAAGTCGGGATGCACAATGAGTCCCGATGTCGTGACATACTGCTTGTTGCCCCATGTCTCGATGTAGCTGAACCCTGCAAAGCGGTCGCCCGCCAGTGCTATGACGGCTTTTGCCTCCTTCATCTTTGTGAGGATGTATTCGTGTGAACGTTTGGCAATACCCGTACCGCGTACTTTTGCGGCACTTTCAATTGTCTCAAGAATTGTGTCGATGTATTTCTCGTGAGTGGCATCGGCTACTATCACCTTTACTTCTTCCATTTTTACTGTGTAGGATTATTGTTCGGATATGTCGTTCATATCAGATGTTGTTCACTATTCTGTTGATTGTCTCGACGATGCTTTCACGCGAAGTGCCTTCTTTGGCTACAATGAAGATGGTGTCGTCACCGGCAATCGTACCAAGTATCTCGTCAATGTTGCTGTTGTCTATGTTATAGGCAATGGAGCTCGCATATCCGGGTCTGGTCTTTATGACAATCATGTTTCCCGAGAAATTGATAGACAGAAATCCCGGTGTCTTGAGCATTTCGAGGGCTGAAGGCGGGTTAGGAATGCGGCGGTACATCGTCTCGTTAGGCAAAACATAGACGTATTTGCCGTTCATGCTGGCAGCCTTGGCTATTTTCAACTGCTTCATGTCGCGGCTCAGGGTGGCTTGGGTGAGCTTGAAGCCTTCTTTCTGAAGAGCTTTGAGCACATCCTCCTGACAGGTCAGCTCCTTGCTTGAGATAAGCATTTTAAGGGCTTCTATTCTGCTTGTCTTTATTTTCATGACTGTATATTTATTCACTTTTCGCAGGCAAAGTTACTCGTTTTTGCATAAACAACCAAATGTTTTTGCATAAAATTACACTTTTATGCGGCTTTAGATGTATTTTATGAATATTTATGCAAAACCGAACCGGCTCATGATTTTACTTCCGGCGTCAGGCTGCTTACCTGAGTCCGGGACGGTGTAAACCAACGGAAAAGATGCGGCTCTGCTGCTCTTACAATAACAGATGTGATGTCGCAGCTTCGTTACCGTGGAGACAGAATGCGTAAGGTGCGTGATGTGGGGTTGTGTGGCATTTGCGTAGAGAGCGTTGTCTTTGGCGTTACACTGAGCCGGATGCGGTTTTCAAATCCGAATCTGTCATTATATTTTCATTCTTATTTTGTGCTGCTGTCAGCCGGATTGTATTAAGATTCATCTAAGATGTGGCGGGCTGCACATGGAAAAGGCGGAATGTAAGATTACGGCAGCATTGCGGAAGAAGGATGAATAGCTTGCAATAAGCCTTAAATGTAGGACCGGCGTTCTAATGACAGATTCGGGTCAAAGACTCTCTTTTTTATATTCGAGAGACGGTGGTTTGTATTTCTGTTCATCCCGACGCTTTGAGTCAACCACAGAACCTTTCATGATATCATACCGCCATACTTCCGTCTATCCGCCGTTTCTTTTACGCAAGGCTCCGTATACATCTCATCCGTCTGCGTGACAAATGCAGAACAGGATAGGGCGGCTTAAAGGAAAATGAGTGGAATGATATGCTCCGGATATGTCTTAGGCAAACACTGCGTAAACGTAATACTGTGGAGGAAATCGGACTATGCGGACAACGTGAAGTCTCTGAGAATCGCGTATTTGCAGACAACATGCCGTCTGCCTGCGTACGCGCTGATTCTGACACGCTGAAACAATCACTTGTATACCGGCATATTGTGTGCCTCGCATCTGTATAAAACAGTGTCTTGTACGACGGAAGAGGCTTTTCCGGCACGCGGAAAAGCCTTTATCGCGTGCTCATAAAGGCTTTTTGGCAGGATGATACGGGCTTTCCCGCACAGGCATATTGCGTCAGTAACAGTCAGGAAGGGTATATATACATCCTTAAAAGAACAGAATCTGCGACTTGTGGTTGAGAAATATGGCTCGGCGAATGATTTGTTGAAAAACAATGAGAGGGAAATATTGTAGTAAGAAAACACTTGGATGCCTTCAGCGTATCTGTTTTGCCGACAAACAGTGTAGTCAGACCCGGTGAATGCTTGCTTTCATCTTGCCTGGCGCAGCCTGTTTTATAAAAAAGTTCTGTCAATATTTTTTACTTCGTGTTAAGCTGTAGAGCCCGCTGTCTTAAGGTCGGGTCACTTCATTACGTGGCGGAGACGATAAGACAGAGAAATATTTTCTTTTCGTGTGCTGATATTCTCAGGAAATATGGTAGTTTTCTTGCCATGTCTTGACGAGACTATGTGTGAGTACGTCCGGACGCGAGACAATCGGACGCATGTGTCTTATTTCATATGTGTGTCAGCCCGACCTCTGCCATCGGAACTTCCGGTATGTGGCTTGACGATACAGAAGTGACACCTTTGCATTTTGGAACTCCTTCCCTGGGACATCACTCTGTCTGATGATAATCAATTCGGAGCATCTGCTTGTGATTATGTCTTGGGAATAAACTTTCTTAAAATCTTTCTTGCGAAAAAGTTTGTGTTGTCAATGATTATTCGTATCTTTGTTGCACGAGAACCCGCCAAGCCTCTCAACGATGCTCAAATGTGCGGGTCGTTTTTGTTTTTTATAGAACCATGACAACAAGGATTCCGTTTATAAAGACTTATTCCACACCACAGGAGTTAGTGCGTTTGCTTAAATTAAGAGGTATGGAGATAGGTGATGAGGAAAGGGCCAAGCATTATCTTTCCCACATTGGTTATTATCGTTTGTCTGCCTATATGTATCCGTTACTCTCTATTCCCAAGGAACGGCATTTGTTCAAGCAGGGCGTAACATTTGGCAAGGTTATGATGCTGTATAGATTTGACAAGAAGCTCCGTATGCTCTTGTTCAATGAGATTGAGAAGATTGAAGTGGCTGTGCGTTGTGCTATTGTGGACTTTGGAACGGAAATGACGGGCAATCCATTCTGGATGACTGATGGTGACGGATTCTCAAACCCTTCAAAGTTCAATCGCTCTTTACGTCTTATTGAAGAGGAGCTAAACCATACCAAAGAGGATTTCATCAATCATTTCAAGGAGACATATAGCAATCAGTATCCTCCGTCATGGATGCTGACAGAGATATTGCCGTTTGGAGTGATCACCAATATTTATTCTAACATCAGGAACAAGAAGATAAAGAAGCGTATTGCCCAATCGTTCGGTCTGCAGGTAGCACCTTTTGAATCATGGCTTACCATTATAGCAGTGGCGCGAAACTCATGTTGCCATCATGCCCGCATTTGGAATAGAATATTCTCTATTCGTGCTACGTTGCCGATGAGAATGTCACGCCCTTGGATTACGTTGCCGACAGATTCACTGAAAGTTTACTTTGATATGTGTGTCATCAAGTACTTCCTTGACATCATATCTCCGGACAATGATATGCTTGATAAGATGAACAGACTTTTTTCCGCGTTTCCGGAAATAGATAAGGCTGCACTCGGCTTTCCTGTAGGTTGGGAGAATGAGCCGCTATGGCAATGATGGGAAGATGGTGTGGCAGCCTGTCACTGTTTCTGCTTACATTCATTAAACCAGAAGCGGTCATTATACCGTCATAACGTTTTTTTACTTGATTGTAGGTTCTTTCATCCCTCTTCCGCACTGTTTCTGCCATCTTGTATTTCGCTTTTTCCCCGTGTATACCATTAAATTTCTGTTACAAACTGGAATCAATCTGACTGACAGCAGTACGAACTGCGGATTAAGTCAGATGCGATTCGGGTTAAAACAGCATACTAAAAAAGAGGAGATATCATGATTGATACACTCCTCTTTAAATATACTGCTTGCGGTTTTATTATCTTTGAAAAACGTGTTTTTTATTCTCTTCTTCCGAAAATGCGCAACAGATAGAGGAAAAGATTGAGAAAATCGAGATACAGGGTCAGTGATCCGAGCAGAGCAAGTTTCTGGCTGTTCTCAGTGACATCGTCGCATGACATCAGCATCTGTTTGATTTTCTGTGAGTCATAAGCCGTGAGTCCTACGAATATAAGCACACCCACGTAGCTGATGATGAGTCCCATCGTTCCGCTTTTCATGAAGATGTTTACTATTGTGGCAATGACAAGCCCTATTAGAGCCATGAAAAGCAGTTTGCCGAACGATGTCAGGTCGGTTTTCGTGAAGTACCCCACAGCTGCCATTACGGCAAACGTTCCGGCTGTGATGAAGAACACTTGCGCGATGGACGACATTGTGTAGACAAGGAATATGGACGACAGCATCATTCCGTTCAGCACGGAGTAGAGTGTGAACAGTAGGGTGGCGGTAGTGAGCGAAAGTCTGTTTATGGCGGAGCTGATAATCATTACGAGTGCGAATGTTCCTATTATAATGCCCCACATCAGTCCGCTGTTGGTCGCTATAGCCATTATGAGATTGGGTGAGCTCGCCACGCCGTATGCGGTGATGCCTGTGATTGAAAGGGCAAGTGTCATCCATATGTATACTTTACGCATAAGTGCCGGAAAGGCGGCGGATAATGACAGCTCCCTGTCTTGTGATGAATAATAAAGTCTTTCTCTTTCCATTTCTGTTCTGAATTTTGTTTGTTGTGATATTGCTTTGCAAATATATGCGTTTTTATCATCAGATACAAATTGCGTGCCGTACTTTTTTGTTTTATTAAGCAGTATTTGTTTTTATAGTAAGTGGTCGTTCAAAATAAGTTGCAATCAACTCACTTGATGCCCGGGAGGCACATCAAAAAATCCGGAGTCGGAACGTGATGGAATGCATCATGGGCGAGGGCTTTGCCTGTCTTATATAAAGTAATGTCGGCGATGGCAAAGATGCGGATTGCATATGATATCTTTTGATGTCGGTAAATGTTGGATACCAACTTATGTATACTGTGCTTGTGTTCCTTGGTTTTGTGACAGTAATGTCAGTTTCTGTCATGTCTTTGTAAACTGTTTGCGCGCGTATATATATTATAAGGTACAAAATCAATTTGCATAGAGTACTGTGTGAATATCTGTTAAAATCCATCTTAAAATGAAACTTTTTCTTCAAAAGATTTGGATTAAGCTGAAAAAGTGTATACCTTTGCATCCGCTTTCAGGAACGAAGTACTGAAGCGATAAGAAAGAGTTCTTTGAAGAAGATTACATAAAAGACAGAGAAGTAGTACAATGAGCACGGTTCCCCTTGTCTCGTATGAGGGGAGCCAGAGGTAAACGAACCGTCAGATTCGCAAGAATGTGATGTCAGGTGCTTTTTGAACCGAGAATACGGCGGTCCTGGACAGAGCAAACGATGCCTTGCGCTTCTGTTTATTCTTAAACGGAGGCTTGGGCAGTAAGATATTATACAATGTAGAGTTTGATCCTGGCTCAGGATGAACGCTAGCTACAGGCTTAACACATGCAAGT